>Ga0182021_10001251_pt1 | contig 28969 bp, 23 predicted proteins | sample 612E3MmetaG_FD_120493 | JGI IMG/M metagenome (GOLD analysis project Ga0182021, IMG submission 120493) | Permafrost microbial communities from Stordalen Mire, Sweden - 612E3M metaG (Illumina Assembly) | ecosystem: Environmental > Terrestrial > Soil > Wetlands > Permafrost | place: Sweden...
GCGTCGATGGAAACAGTTGATGATGCATCATCACGTTCCGGGTCTTCCTCGGACCACCAACTTGGTTGAAAATGTAAACAAGCAGTTGCAGCGACGGTACAAAACTATTGAGGCGTTCCAGTACCGATCAACGGCGATACACTACACGAACCTTCTCGTTGCCTTCCTTCGGCAGAAACCCTACACCGATTGTCGGGGAAGCAGAAAGCATCTGAACGGCAAATCCAGGTTGGCGGCGGCTAAAATCAGAGGTCTTCATCCGGATTGGCTCAAAAACTGTCTAAAAAGCACCTAAATTAGCAACCGTAAACCGACACGCTTTCGGATTTCCGGTATTGCACATTGCTGGGCATATTTGTACTGTTTTCTTAGAATCGCACAGGGAGGTTTCTCGATGTTCATCCGGATTTTCTGTCGGATGCTATTCTTTTCGCTGCTTCCTTGCATTATCTTTGCTCAAGGGGCTGACATTCGCGGCGTTGTCTCCGACAGTACGACCGGAGAGAGAATTCCCTTTGCGAATGTCACAATCATAGATGTCGGACGCGGAGCAAGCTCCAATCTCCAGGGATTCTACCTCATCCCAAATCTTCTGCCCGGCCGATACACCGTTGCAGCAAGCTCCGTCGGTTACGCCACCCGCTCAGTGGGTGTCGAAGTACGCGGGACGCAGCCGATCGTTGTGAATATTCACCTTCCCTCTAAACCAGTCCAGTTCAACGAAGTCACGGTGACAGGTGCGGCGAAGCGCGAGCTGTCCGAAATCCACACAAGCGTCCACGTCCTGGAGCAGCGCGACATCAAAGCTGTCCCGGTTGCAGCTCAGGAAGATATCTTTCGATCGATTGGTATCCTCCCGGGGATCGTTTCTACAAGCGATGTGAGCTCACAGTTCTATGTCCGCGGTGGAGCTGGAGACCAGAATCTCATTCTTCTTGATGGCATGCGCATCTACAATCCCTACCATGCGTTCGGTATCTTCAGCGTCTTCGATCCCGACATTGTCAGTACCACCGAGGTCTATACGGGTGCCTACCCGGCTGAATATGGAGGCAGGCTGTCATCTGTCATCAACATGACAACGAAAGACGGCGGAGCGAATGCATTCTCAGGGCGTGCGAATATCAATTTCCTTTCCACGAAGCTCCAGCTTGACGGTCCCGTGACTGATCAAGCGACATTGCTCATCAGCGGACGAAAATCGCTTTCTTCAGAGACTCTGACGAAGTTTTTGAACAAAGATCTCCCGATCTCGTTCTACGACGGCTTCGCGAAGCTAACCATCCGCACTGAATCCCAGATGAAGTACGGCGTACAAGCATTTATGAGCGGCGACAACGTGAAATCATCGGATCCCACTGAGCCCGACTATTCGTGGAAGACGAGCGCCATGGGGTTCGTCGCATCCGGGTTGATCGCGGACAGGGTATTCTTCACGGTGGTCGCGTTCCAGAACCGGTTCGATGGCGAACGGGATGCGAAGCAATCTACGGACATTACCCCTGCATCGACAAGCGTGAACGAGGCGGGGGTGCGCGCCAATGCCACGATCTTCACGGACTCACGGGATTTGTTTTTCTTCGGCTTCGAGTTCAACTTTCCGAGGCTCGATTTCACGACCATAAACAGCATCGGCGCAAGGAATGAGCTCATGAGTTCCTTCGTTGACGGATCAGCCTACGTGCGCTACCAAGCACAAATGGACAGGATACAGGCTGATGCGGGCCTGTTCCTTGATTTTGGGAGCCTGCTTACAAGAAGCGGGGGAATGGAAGTGCTTCAGCCACGCGTCAATCTAAGTTATAGCCTCTGGGATACCTGGAAGGCGAAGGTGGCATATGGCCGATTCACGCAAAGTATGATCACGGTCAATAATGAGGATGATGTCATCTCGGTTTTTGATGCGTGGATACAGATACCACAGGGACTGCCGACCGAGCGGGCCGATCACTACGTGCTTGGTCTTGACGGAAATGTTCTCCCGTCATTGTCGACCAGCTTCCAAACCTATTACAAGGATTATGGATCGCTGGTGCTCTACAATCGGGACAAGATCGACGCGGTGGATCCAGATTACATTGCAGGTTCGGGCAAAGCGTATGGTTTTGAGTCTCTTATTCGCTATGCTGATAACATCGTCGATCTCTATGCCGCCTATACGCTTGGTTGGACAACGGTGACGTCGAATGGTTCAAGGTATTATCCCCGCTACGACAGGCGGCACAATCTGAATCTCATGTCTGTCATTCATGTGGCGACGGGATTCGAGGTTACGCTGCGCTGGGAGTTGGGATCAGGATTTCCGTTCTCAGAAACCGTTGGTTACTACGATCGCTTCAATATGCCGAACCTATTTCGTGGTTCATATCTCGGGGAAACCGGCAAGAGCTACATCATTCTTGGTGACAAAGATGCGACTCGTTTGCCATCCTATCACCGGCTGGATGCGAACGCTACCTATCGCTTTACCCTCAGCCCGATCAAGGGAACGGTTGGAGTCAACGTTGTAAACGTGTATAACAGAAAGAACATCTTCTACTTTGATCGCGTTACAGGACAAAAAACGAACATGCTTCCATTTTTCCCGACAGCAACAGTAAGCATCGAATACTGATCTGAAGGAGATACGCCAATTTCATACTTGATCCGACATCGTCTGCTGTTGGCAACATCGTTGGTTATACTTGTGCTGTGCTCAAGCTGCGATGATAACTTCAGTCCGAAGGGAGACTACCAGCAGCGGTTGGTGGTTTACTCCGTTCTTTCGAATCGCTCCGACACTCAGTTCGTGAGGGTGTACACAACATATAACCTGACTGGCTTTGACCCTGCTGAACACACGACGGACACGGATGTTCGAGGCGCTAGCGTGACGATGACGGATGATTCTACGAGTTACCATCTGAAGCAAACCATCATTCCGCGCTATGACACCAGCCGCTATTCGACCAATCCGGTGGCCTATTTTGCATTCCCTTGTCCGCTCCGGCCTGGGAAACAGTATTCGCTGGCGATCACCTCCGATCAGGGTAATGCGACTGCGAAAGTCTCTGCTCCAACTCACGGGAATATCTACTGCAGCTATCCACTTAGCTTCAAGGCCCCGGACACCGACCCCGAGCCCATCGTCGCCTCAATTGAGCTCTCGCCCATCACTCAGGCATACCTCGTTCGCTTGTATCTCGACGTGTATTTCGGTCCGAATCTCGCTCGAAAGCGATTGGAAGTTCCAACCGGGACGGCGCCCACCGGATTTCAGCAAGCTCAGTTCACATACCCAACGCTAGAGCGACGGACCTCACAATCGTTGTTGAACGCCTTTTTCCCTCGTGACATATACGTTGCATTTCTCAAGGGTCTGGCAAGTCAGTACGAATCATTTCAGATCATAAGCGCAACGTTCATTCTCACGCAAGTCGAGACAAATCTCTACAAGTACTACAAGATTGCCAACGGATTTCAAGACCCGTACTCCATCAGAGAGGACCAGCCCGACTTTACCAATATTGTTGGGGGGGTCGGAGTATTTGGAGCGATGGTGGAAGATTCTGTTGTGGTCGATCTTAGATAGAAGAGAGCGGTCGTTGACGCCCCTCAGTCGTTCATCGTACGGGTGGCAATCGAGCGGGCGTGCGAATCCAGGTTGCGCCGAATCATCGAGGGAACACCGAGATTTGAATCCAAGTTTTGAATCGACTCCCCCTTTCAGTATATTGCACGCAAGCGAAGAATCATAGAAACCAGACAGGCGTGCCCCCTCCCACCAAACAGCAACTTGCTGAGCAGTTACAGTCGATTGTCAAACTCCATCGCCGAGGCGCCGGGGGACTCAGAGTTGCGCTAGCCTTGACCAGACGCCTCGATCATCTCATCAATTCTGTGTTCCGTTCGCTCGCAAACTCGGACAAAAAGCTCGTGGCTGCAGTTGCACTTGGTGGCTACGGTAGGAAAGAGCTTTGCTTTTCATCCGATGTCGATATCATGTTTCTGATCAAAGATGAATCGGACAAACCGGTTGCGGCGCCCGTCGTCGGAGATCTTCTCCATCATCTACTGGACTATGGACTTGATATAGGCCACAGCTTCCGGACGATTCAGGAATGTCTCGAATCGGGACGGGAGGACTCCGAAACCTGGAATTCTCTGCTCGAATCCAGATTTATCTGCGGCAACACGTCCGCGCACTCCACTTTTCGTTCCCGCCTGCAGAGACATGTCAAATCGTTCGATGCTGCGAGTTTCGCCCAACACCTGATCATCTCCACAGATCTTCGGCACAAAAAGTACGGTCTGTCCACCAAGCTTCTCGAGCCAAATATCAAGAACAGCGCGGGAGGACTCCGGGATCTTCACACGGTTATGTGGCTCATCCGGGGTACTGGCCTCGCAGTTCTTCCGACAAAGCTTCGCCCCGGCGACACGGCACTCACAGCGATGCTAAGGAGTCCGTTGCTGCGAAAACATTTCGGTGCTCCTTTCCTGAAAGAGGCGCGAAGCAGCCTGGATTTTCTGCTCGAAGTGCGGAATGAAATGCATCTCGAGGCACAGTCACTCCATGACACCATGGAGTTCAATCTTCAACGGACGGTTGCGAAGGCACTGAGATACAAGGACTCCTCCAGGCGATCGAGCGTCGAGCGCTTCATGAAGGACTATTACCTCGCAGCCCGTTCTGTGTCACAACTCGCCCGCAGGATGATGAACTGGGCTCACGATCGTTATCTTGGTGCGCCCGAATCAAAGGGTGTTCAACGCCTCGATGCGACATTTGTCATCAAGAACAAGAAGCTCGACCACGACGGAAAAGCCAGGAGACTGACCGGCGAACAGGCGCTTCAGGCCTTTCTCCTGTCTCTTGAGCACGGTGTCTCGTTTTCCCACAACCTTGAAGATGCGCTGACTCGAAGTGCCCCGACGTATCGACCTTTGCAGCGCCCCCGAGAGGCATCCCTGTTCCGCGAGCTGCTGAGCAAACCCCATGGTGTGGCTCACTCTATTCAGAAGATGAATGATCTGGGACTCCTGGCACATTGGATTCCTGAGTGGAAGGGCCTGGTTGCCTTTTTTCAGCACAATCAGTATCACTATTACACCGCCGATGAACACACCCTCATTGTGCTCGCCAATGTAGAAGCGCTTGCAACACAGCCGTCTACATTGGGAAATATCTTCCGTTCCATCACCCGGCGTGACACACTCTATCTGGCTGCCCTGTGTCATGATATTGCGAAGCCGATCAGGATCGGAGACCATGAGATTATCGGGGTTGATGTTGCGCGGACAATCCTCACGCGCCTCCATTTCTCAGACGTCCTCGACGATGTCACATTTCTTGTCCGACATCATTTGTTGATGGAACAGGTCGCATTCCGCCGCAACCTGGCCGATCCGCAGACTATTCTTGACTTCACAAAACAAGTCGGCACCGTCCACCGGCTCGATCTCCTGTATCTTCTCACCTATGCCGACCTGAGCGCCGTCAACAAGAACGTCTGGACGGATTGGAAAGCGATGCTCCTGGAAGAACTCTATCGACGGTCACAGGAGATCCTCGAGCACAAGCTCTCGCAGGAAGAATTTGTCCGGGCAGAGGCCGATCGTCGCGAGACAGTAGTTCAGGATCTTGTCGCAGAGCTGAGCTCGACGCTTCCGGAAGGCCAGGCACGTGATCATCTCGAAGCTGTGGACAGTCCGGCCTATCTGGCCACGTTCGATGCCGCAGAAATTGCAGAGCACATACGGCGCATTGGCACCGCCGAGACCGTAAGCACGATTGTCAGGCAGAAAGAAGATTATACAGAAGTCACTGTCATCGCTCGTGATGCGCCGTTTGCCCTTTCAAGGTTTTGCGGAGTACTGTCTGCGAACGACGCAACCATCCTGGATGCTCGGATCTTCACCCGCAACGACGGCTTGATTATCGACCGGTTCCGTGTGGCAGATTTTGTCTCCAAGACAGCGCTCACCACCACCCGGTGCGAAAAGATACACCAGGAGCTGAACCTGGTCTTTGAGGAGACGGCCGATATAGAGCAACTGCTGGATCGCCACCGAATGCGATGGAAACGCCGGAGCAGAATCGCAAACCCGAACGTTCGCATCGATGTGGATTTCGAGGATCATCCCCGCTTCACGATCATCGACGTCTATGCACCTGATATGTTGGGTTTCTTGTACCGAATCACCAGCACGATGTCCATGCTCGGCTTAAATATTTCGTTCGCAAAAATCGCCACTCGGGTCGACGGCATCGTCGATTCATTCTACGTTCTCGACATCCATGGGAACAAGCTTGCGAACGACCATCAACGGACCTACGTTCGGAATGAGATTTTGAATATCATCAACGAATTGACCGAATCAGAACTTGTGACACAGTAGCTGGCCCCTCAGGAGCAACCATGAGTAATTCCAGACCCATCGGCGTATTTGATTCCGGCATCGGCGGACTGACGGTGGTGCGCGCATTATCCCACCATCTGCCGCATGAAAACATCGTTTACTTCGGCGACACTGCGCGCGTTCCTTATGGACCGAAGTCCGCCCAAGTTGTTCGGGAGTACGCAGCCCAGGACACCGACGTCCTCCTTGGTCACGATGTGAAGATGATCGTCATCGCCTGCAACACGGTCTCCGCCGTGGCGCTTGACGTCGTCCAGAAGCGGGCAAAGGTTCCCGTAGTCGGAGTTATCTTCCCCGGCGCAGAAGCTGCAGCACGCGCTACAATGAAGAAGCGCGTCGGTATCATCGGAACGATTGGGACTGTTACCAGCAACGCGTATCCCAACGCCCTGCGGCAAATTGATCCGGCCATTCAGACATTCAGCAGAGCGTGTCCGCTGTTCGTTCCTCTTGCGGAAGAGGGTTGGATTGACCACAAGGCAACTGAGCTCATTGCCAAAGAGTATCTCTTCCCGCTGACGCTGGAGAAAATCGATACCATCGTACTCGGATGCACACATTATCCGCTTCTCAAAGACGTCATCAGCAGGGTCCTTCATCAGACAGTAACACTTATCGATTCGGGAGAAGCCACCGCGGGGACTGTGTCCCGCCTGCTTGATGAGTTGGATCTGAAGAATTCCAGCAAGCTGAAACCCAACCTTCAGTTCTTCGTGAGCGATGTCCCCTTCAAGTTTACCGAGATCGGTGAACAATTTCTTGGGCAGAAGCTCGGCAAGGTGCACAGAGTCTCGGGATTTGCGGCGTAGATTGTGCATGCTGGATACTTGTCGCCAAAGTGGTTTGTTTGCTTCGATTTCGCGATTTGAGTACATTGCTCCACCATTAGTGGAGATCCTCCGATGCCTGTGAGAGAAATCCTGCTCCTCGGCAATCCTATTCTTCGGAAATTATGCACCGCGGTTAAGACTCCGCTGGCATACGAGCTTCAGTCGACCATCGCTGACCTCCGCGACACGCTCTCTGGTTTTCGCGCACAACACGGCTTCGGACGCGGCATTGCCGCTCCTCAAATCGGAGTAACTCAGAAAGTGATCTTTGTCAACGCGGACTACATCGGCCCTCTGATCAACCCAACCATCGTCAAAAGAAGCCGGAAGAAATTCAGGCTCTGGGATGATTGTTTTTCATTTCCCGACATTCTCGTTCACGTTGAGAGAAACTATTCCATCGATGTGGCGTTTGTTGATGAACGGGGAAAAAAGAAACAGCTTCGGGCGGAGGGGTCGTTCTCTGAGCTTCTCCAACATGAAATCGATCATCTCAATGGCGTTCTCGCAATCGACCGAGCGATCGACTCAAAGCATATCATTCTGAGAAGCGAGTTTGAGAAACTCAATCACAAATCGCCTGTCGCTTTGTAGTGTTCTCTGCCTGAGCAGCAGCTTCGTCAGGCGTTCAATCGTCGATCCATTTTGAAAACCCATGCGCTGTTCGTCTAACAACAAGGAGGTTCCAAAATGACTCAGCCCCCGAATCTCGATCCGTTGATGCCTCCAGACCCACCACCAGTCGATCAACTCCAAGGCACCCAGCCCTTGGGCGCGAAACCTGCCGGTCCTAGCTATGAATTCACACTGGTACAGGATGATGTTATTCGCACGCTCTCGAAGAAGATGAACTTTGTGGGTTATTTCTATCTTGTCGTGAGCGGGCTGATCGGGCTCGCTGGTCTGGCTTTCATGTTTCTCAATGCATGGATCGGACTGCTCTATCTGATCATGATGACGCCCGAACTGCTGATCGGAATCTGGACGTTGAACGCCGGCAAGTCTTTCCGGCTTGTCGTCGACACGAAGGGGCACGATATTCCACATCTCATGAATGCCCTCAATTCCCTGCGGAAACTCTATACGCTGATGTTCTGGATTCTGATCATTGGCCTTGTCTTTATGGTGCTTGCGATTGTTGCTGCTATCGTTCTGATCAGCACAGGGCTGATTCCTATGCCGACAGAGGGAACAACAATCACTTCCATGCTGTGATGCGGTCAGGAGCCCAATGACCGCGAAGGTGAGCCGTACGCTTTTGCCAAAGGACCAGATTGCCATCGAGCTCAAGAAGCTCGATGGCTGGTCCCTTGTGAAGAAAGAAATACGGAAAACCTGGGAGTTCAAGGATTTTGTCCACGCACTCAAATTCGTAAACGCTGTCGCTGCGATCGCCGAGCAATTCAACCACCATCCCGACATCGACATTCGATGGAACAAAGTCAGCCTGACGTTGTCCACACACAGTGCCGGCGGCCTCACTTCTCTTGACTTCATGCTCGCAAAAGCGCTCGAAGAAATCTGAAGCAACAAAGATTGTTATGCTCCGGGCTTCCATCGGCGTCCTTCTTCGTCTTCGCAACGCATTCTGCTTCTTACCGCACGCTTTGCTCCAACGTCCGGCAGAACACAATTCTCGTCGTTGCACCTCAGGCGACTTCTTGCTATCTTCAACGCATTGTTGAACCACTATTCTTCCACTTTCATCCCTCAATCGCCGTGAAACTCCCGAAAGAACAGGTTCTCGACATTTTCCGTGAGACAAAGGCCCTTCTCGAGGGGCATTTCCGACTCACGTCCGGCCTTCACAGCCCGCAATATTTCCAGTGTGCACGGGTGCTTCAGTATCCCAAATATCTTCATTTGTTCTGCGGTGAGATCGCGAAGCATTTTGAATACGCAGACGTGGAATTGGTGATCTCCCCTGCCATCGGAGGAGTGGTCGTTGGCACGGAAGTGGGCAGAATGCTGCAGGTACGAACGATTTTTGCAGAGCGGCAGGATGGCAAGATGGAATTGCGTCGCGGATTCGAGATCCATCCCGGAGAGCGTGTTCTCGTCGTAGAAGACGTTGTCACCACCGGAGGATCTGTTTTTGAGATCGTGGATTTGGTAAAAAAGGCGGATGCACGGCTGGCCGGGGTAGGGTACATCGTCGACCGGAGCAACGGCAAAATCAGCTTCGACGCCAAGCATTTCTCTGTACTGCAGATGGACGTTGTCACCCACAAACCGGAGGAATGTCCCTTGTGCAAAGAAGGGATCCCTGTCGTAAAACCGGGTAGCCGAGGAAATTCCTGATCACCATGGAAGCACTACGAACATATTTCGGCAATGGCATGCTGTTCCACGCCGTCAGTGCGTTTCTGATGTTCGTTGCCGCGATGGCGCTCGGATGGATCGCCAAACGACTCCTGAGCACGCTTGGTCGACGTATCGCGGCGAAGACCGCAAGCGACCTCGACGACATTCTCCTGGAAATTGTCCTTGATCGGATCAAGTGGATCGCCGTCGTCGCCGGCGTGTATCTTGCGACAGAGCAGTTGTCGCGGGCGGCAGACGCCGCCGACCTCACCGCACAACAATGGCTCGGATATGCACAAGGGGTCATCTTCGTCTGCTTTGTTGCCGTCGTGACGGTTCTCTTCATCCGCATCGCAGACACGTCTGTAAAGTATTTCATGGAGCGGCATGCGCGACGGACGTCCTCGAAATTGAACGAGGCGATTCTCCCCCTGCTCAACCGCCTCATTACCATCCTCATCGTTCTGATTTCCGTCATCACCATCCTGCATCATTTCGGCCAGGATGTCAGCAGTCTCGTCGTTTCCCTCGGAGTCGGGTCACTCGCCATCGCCCTCGCGGCCCAGGAAACCATTGCCAACATGATCGGTGGGTTCGTCATAATGACGGATCGTCCGTTTCGGGTCGGTGATCGCATCAAACTACCGACTGGAGAAATCGGCGACGTTCAGGAAATCGGAATCCGCAGCACGAGAGTGCTCGACTTTGACAACAACCTCATGGTGTTTCCCAACGCCGAGTTGATTAAGGGAAAAATTGTCAACTATTCTTATCCGTCCGAGCATATCCGCGTTTTCGTCGAGCTCTCCGTGCCGTACGGAACTGACATCGATCGCGTCAGAGCCATCATATTGAACATTGCGGGGGAACATCCGGACGTGCTCAAATCTCCCCCCTCATCAGTCTCCGTTGTCGGTTTCGGCGAGTCTTCGCTCAATCTATTGCTGAATGCCCGGACCGGCGATTACCGGAAGAAGTTTCCCATCGAAACAACTCTGCGCGAGCAGATCTACAAGACGTTCCTGCAGGAAAAGATCCCGATTGCGTTACCGGAACGCGTGGTCCATCTCACAAGCCCTCTCAATGTCACACCCTAAAACTCTTCGAAGCGAACAACGGTACCACGGCACGGTGTTCAATCTTGTGGTTGACGAGATCGAATACTCCTCGGGGAACCGCAGTGTGCGTGAAGTTGCAGACCATCCCGGGGGAGCAGTGGTCGTCCCGGTGCTCGACGATGGTTCAGTGCTCCTTGTCCACCAGTTCCGCTATCCGGTGAAAAAGAATTTGTTTGAGCTTCCCGCAGGAAAGCTCTCCCCCGGTGAGGATCCAAAGGCTTGTGCCGCACGGGAACTCGAAGAGGAAACAGGATACACGGCCGGAACGCTGGCGAAGCTAGCGGCAATCTACACAACTCCTGGATTCTGCAACGAACAATTACATCTCTACGTGGCCACCGAATTGAAAAAGCTGTCCACAGGCCAGCGACTCGAAGAAGGAGAGATGGATCTGACAGTGCACGCAATCCCCCTCGCTGAGGTTATCCAAATGATCGAGGACCAGGTCATCATCGATGGAAAAACGATTTGCGGCATCTTCATGGTTGAACGGCAAATCCGTTCAGGAACGATACGTCTTCCTGGGGGGGGCCGATGATCCCCGTCGAGCTTATCAAGAAGAAACGTGAAGGCGGCACGCTCACGGAAGATGAGCTTCGTTGGCTCATTGAGGAATACGTATCGGGGGGCATCCCAGACTATCAGATGTCGGCCTTTCTGATGGCATGCTTCTTTCGTGGAATGAGCGAAGAAGAGACCCTCACGTTCACCAAGTTGATGCTCCATTCCGGCGAGACCATCGACCTCACAGATATTCCCGGCATTAAAGTCGACAAACATTCAACAGGGGGAGTCGGGGACAAGGTCTCTCTGATTCTCGCGCCGATTGTGGCAGCTTGCGGCGTGCCGGTTCCCATGATTTCCGGCAGGGGACTTGGCCATACCGGAGGCACACTCGACAAGCTCGAGTCCATCCCAGGTTTCCGCACGGCCCTTTCCATCCCGGAATACAAATCCGTGATCCGTGCCGTTGGGGCGGTTCTCATCGGGCAGACGAACGAAATCGTTCCCGCCGACAAGAAGATGTATGCTCTCCGCGATGTCACTGCGACTGTTGAATGCATCCCGCTCATCGCCGGCAGCATCATGAGCAAGAAGCTCGCTGAAGGGATCGATGCACTGGTCCTTGATGTGAAGACGGGCCGGGGAGCATTCATGCAATCGTACGATCGATCGCTGGAGCTCGCTCAGACACTCGTGCGTATCGGAACGGGGTTCGGCAAGGAAACCGTGGCTTTCATCACGAGCATGGACCAACCGCTTGGGTCCACGATTGGTAACTGGTTGGAGGTGGTGGAGTCCGTGGAGTGTCTGAAAGGATCAAGAGGAAAGGGCGATGCTTCGAGTGACCTCATGGAAGTGACGCATGTGCTTTCCGGCGCCATGCTCATGCTTGGAAAGAAGGCAGGCACCATTGCCGAAGGAGTCGCTTTGTCGAGAGCGAGCATTGAGGACGGCACAGCCTTCAACAAGTTGCTTGAAATCGTCGCCGCACAGGGAGGCGACCCTTCCGCGTTGGAGAATCTTGAGCGATATCCGCTCCCCAAACATACGATGGAAGTGAAAACGATGGAACGCGGCTACATCGGAGCGATCGATTCGCTCGAGCTGGGCATCAGCAGCATCACACTTGGTGCCGGAAGAGCAAGGATAGAGGACAAAATAGATCCAAAGGCGGGAATTGTTCTGGCGAAGAAGGTCGGTGACGCAGTGGAAGGCGGGGATGTACTAGCGACATTCTCTACTGACAAAGATGAGGCGCTTGAGCCCGCCCGCGAACGCATTCGCGCAGCATTTCGGATCCAGTCAGCCCCCCCCAAACAAAAGCCCCTGATTCTCAGCTACGTGGAAAAAGGGGGCGTCAAGACCTGGATGTAGCAGCCTCCGGCGAAAGCCCGCGCCCAAGGATATCCACGAGCATATTGTGAATCAGCCCGTTGCTCGCGACCACTTGTTTGCCGTAGACGCTCGAAGCACTCCCCTTGAAATCCGTGAACCGTCCCCCGGCTTCCTGAACGAGCAGCACTCCGGCAGCCATGTCCCAGGGACTCAAGGAGACTTCCCAGAATCCTTCGAAGCGGCCGCATGCGACGTACGCAAGATCGACTGCTGCCGATCCAAGTCTGCGTATGCCCTGGGCCTGCATGAGCATATTGACAAAATGCTGAACTGCGTTGTCGGGGTTGTCACGAATGGTGTACGGGAATCCCGTCACGATCATACTCTCGATGAGCCTGTTAACTCTTGAAACACGGATCGGCTTCTGATTGAGAAAGGCCCCCTTCCCTTTCTCAGCAGTGAACAATTCGCCCAGGTTCGGCTCGTGCACCACGCCTGCGATGATTTCACCACGGTGCTCCACAGCAATGGAAACAGAAAAAAGCGGAACGGCATGCGTGAAATTTAACGTCCCGTCAAGGGGATCGATGATCCACCGATACTCGGATCTTCTATCGTGGCTTCCGGATTCCTCGGCGAGGAAATCGTGATCGGGATACTGCTTCCTTATCATACCAATAATAAGTTCTTCTGACTTCTTGTCGATCTCGGTTACCAGGTTTGTCTCCTGACCGAATTTTGTTTCCACCGTTTTGATGTTCCCGACGCTCTGCTTCAGGAATTTTCCCGCTGCCAGGGCAGCTTCGATTGCAAGTTGGATCATGCGAGTCTCCTTTGTGGACAACAAGATACGGAAAAACTGGTTCCCCCTCCAGCTCAGTTCGTGTTGGTTCACATCTCATTGCTCGTCAACTCAAAAATCTATAAGTTGAAAGTACACTTGTCTCAATCGTGTGCATCGTTCCGCGTTCCTGCCGGTTCCTCGATCACTGAGAGTTGCCTTTTATCCGATTTCTTTTTCAGGAATATTGAGGCAGTCAAGAGTTGGCGGCAGTGGAACCACTGGGACGGGCCTCCAAAACGAATGATTTTAGGCGTAATCGGAACATTAAATTGGATTTGAACCACAACCCGTGACACAACTTTCCGTACACTAAAAAGACGGTCCGGATTCCATGGACTGATGAAACGAAAACGTACTTCTACCGAAACTGTCATCAAAATATCAAGAGGAGGTTCATATGTTTTTCATTCTTAGCGTTCTCGTGGCCATTGGCTCGGCGATTGCGTGGTGGTCCGCTCGCAGGGGATCAGTCTCTACGCAGCTCTCCCGAGGATCATCGGCGATCTTTGGAGCCGCCGCTGTGCTCTTTGTCCTGCTCGCCTTCGGCCAGATGATCACGGTGGTGCCCGCCGGAAACGTCGGAGTCGTTGACTTCTTTGGGACGGTCTCTCAGAACACTCTCAAAGCCGGCATCAATATTATCAACCCACTCGCGCGTGTCATCAAGTTCAGCGTGAAGACGGAGGAGATCAAGGAAACCATGGATGTTCCTTCCAAAGAAGGATTGACCGTCCAGTTGGAAATCAGCGCACTCTATCATCTGAATCCCGAGAAAGCTGCCGAGGTGTACAAATCTGTTGGCGAGAACTATGTTGAGATCCTCCTCGAGCCTCAGGTTCGATCTGTCGCCCGTGGGGTGACTGCAGGATATGATGCCCGTGCACTGTATACATCCGAGCGCGAGGTTCTAGCGCAGACAATTATGGTGGATCTCGAGAAACTCGTGGAACCACGAGGCATAACCATAGAATCCGTGCCACTCAGACGCGTTGGGCTGCCCTCCGGTCTTACTGCTTCGATCGAAGAGAAATTGCGGGCGGAACAGGAGAGTCAGCGGATGCAATTTGTTCTGACGAAAGAAAAACAAGAGGCCGAGCGCAAACGCATTGAAGCTCAGGGTATTTCAGACTTCCAGAATATTGTGACACGCGGCATCAGTGAGCCGTTGTTGCGGTGGAAGGGGATTGAGGCAACAGAGAAGATCGCAGCCTCTCCCAATGCCAAGGTGATTATTATCGGCGCAGGGAAAGACGGCTTGCCGTTGATTCTGGATACCAAGTAACGATTACTGGAACTATCATTGTTTGTGCCACGCCGTTGCTTCCGGCGTGGCATTTTATTGTACACGATGAACTTCTTGGGAGAACTTGTTGTTCTAGAGGCTAAGCAGAGAGAATCACCCGGCATCAATTCTAAAGTGAGAGGATATTCAATGAAGATTGGAATCATTGGTTCTGGCGCTGTCGGTCAAGCCTTGGGCAAAGGGTTCGCCGACTTGGGGCACGAAGTGAAACTTGGAACACGGGACATCAATCAAGAGAAGGTTAGAACGTGGTTAGCAAAGACAGGACCGCGGGCAACCGCCGGATCGTTTGCTGAAGCGGCAGCGTTCGGGGAACGGCTGGTCCTTGCGACCTCATGGTCTGGAACTGAGAGCGCGATTAAACTCGCCGATAAGAGAAACATGGCTGGCAAGGTTGTCATTGATGTTACGAATCCGCTCAGCTTCGCAGCTGGCGGCCCACCAACGCTGGCACTCGGTCATACCGATTCGGGCGGCGAGCAGGTTCAACGATGGCTCGCAAACTCGCATGTCGTGAAAGCGTTCAACATCATCGGGAACCCTTTCATGGTCAACCCTCAGTTCCCGGGAGGCCCTCCGGACATGTTCATCTGTGGAAACAACGCGGAAGCGAAGCAGAGTGTGACGGATATCTTGACGGCTTTCGGGTGGTCGACAATCGATTTGGGTGGAATCGAGAGCTCTCGCTATCTCGAGCCTTTAGCGATGGTGTGGATCACGTACGGATTCCGGACGAACTCATGGTCTCATGCCATCAAACTTCTGCATAAGTAATCCTTAAAGACCTAGAGCCCGGTTCAAACCGGGCTCTGCTTTTTGTACTGAATCCTGCCGATTCCCCAAACGACAATCGAAATCACGAACCCCGGGTACATTGGCTCAATGCCGAGGAAGTATGATGGCTCACCGTTGAGCTGATGTACCTGTCCAAATAGCAGGCTCAGCGTGGATGCACCCCATCCGAGGAGCATCGCCCAAAAGGCATGGCGGGCAGGAATCTTCAACGGATCGAAATAGCTTGCCATCAATGGAACCAGAAGTCCGGGAACGATGGCTGTTCCAATCGTATACCAGATCTTTACGACCGATGGGACGATGAGAGACAGGATGATGGAGAAAATGGCTGATAGAACGAGTCCGATCTTCGTCCATCGTTGGACCAGAATCTCTTGCGTTGCCGGCACCGAAGAAACTGACAGACGTCCGACAATATCCCGGCCGATCGTCGACGCAGAAATGAACATGAGGCTGCTCAGCGTCGACATGATTGTCGCAAGCATCCCGATGTAAAACAGTCCCTTCGCGATCGGCGGCAGTGTCAACTCGGCGAGCATGGGATAGGAGAACGCCGCATTGCTTAGATTTGGAAGCGCAGCGCGCGCATACAGACCCGCCATGCTTGTCATAAAATCAAATACGAACCAGAAGAGAATGGAGATGAAGACCCCGCGCTGCGCCGTCGCTCCGTCCTTTGCAGCGTAACACCGCTGGTGGAAGGCCGGATCAACGAGAGTCCAAAGTGCAATGAAGAACCATACCGTGATGTACTGCCAGGAATTTCCACCATGCCAGGTGATGTGCAGCGGTGGCACGTGCGAGACAATGTAGTCCCATCCTCCCAGTTGATGATACGCAAACGGAAGGATCATCGCGAAACCGAAGAACATCATCACAAATTCAAACGCGTTCGCCCAGACATCCGACCTGAATCCCCCCCAGTAAAGATAGCAGACCGTCAGAATCGTGGTCAACGTGACACTCGTGAATAGATCGATTCCAAAGATGAGCTGGATGAGAATGCCTACCATGAGAACGTAGGCTGCAGGTGTGATGAGAAAAAAAGTGAGAACGCCGCCAAGAAGAGCCGTTCTGCGATCGTACGATGCTTCAAGTTTGTCCGGGATTGTGATGTGGTTGGTTGCCCTGATGCGTTTCGCGAGGAACACGGCAAAGACAAGAGCAAAGAAATAGTACGGCACGCCGAAGACAACCCAGTTGGATATTCCATACCTGTAGGAGAATTCCCCGACGCCGAGAATGCCTCCATACCATGTGGACACCAGCGTCGCGACAAACATCGGGAGTGTCAGGGTGCGCCCCGCCAGCAGAAAGTCTTCCGATTCGTGCCGACCCCGACGTATTGCGCGAAACCCAATGAAGACGACAGCCGAGAAATAGAGAAGAATAAGGAGGGTATCAATCAGGCTGAAATGGACCATGGAGGAAATCAGGAGCGGTCGAAAAGTTTGAAGAGCAGCAAATGGCCCTTTTTGACCTTGACAGTTACAGGCGGCGCCACAACCACGTTGCTCGTCCCTTCGCGGACACCAAGCTCAAGGTTCTCAGCGTCCAGTGCATATTTGAGTCCACTGGTAGACACGCCTTCGCAACGATTCAACGGGATGAGAGAGACAACATCCCCTTTCTCCGCCTCGAAGGAGTACTCTCGCCCCACGTAGCAGAGTTCACCACTGTCATCAATCATGGAGATGATCGCATCCGGATAAAATTTCCGCAACACTCCAAGATTTCCAACCGTGTGATCGACCCGTTTCCCCGAAGCTCCAACCACGGTAATGTGATCAAAGTTCGATTGAATCGCCCAGGTTATGGCCTTTTCGAGATCTGTTGTCTGATCGTTTCGATCCTCGCACATCTCGATGCGCCGGAACTTGACGAGCGCCTCGGAATGTATCGAGTCCAGATCCCCCACAATGACATCCGGCGTAATACCCATTTTGAGCGCAGTATTGGCCCCGCCGTCGGCACAGATAACTATGCCGGCTTTCTTGACGAGCATCGCCAGCCGTTTCTTAGAGGGTGGCTCCCCATTTGCTATGATCAGTGCTTGTTTACGCATGGACTCGGAAGCAGTTCATGATGCGGTTGATCCCCAGCCAAATTACAAATCAATTCGTAGAGAGGCAAAGACGTTGCGCAGCGCTGCAGGATAGAATTCATCCCCTTCGGCATGGCTCGCATAGTATGCATTGAAGAGATTGTTGACCTGGACCCGCGCTTCCATTTCCCGACCGATCGGCTCGATCTTGAACCGATAGGAGAACCACCCATTCACGACCGTGTATGGATCGACGGTTTTGCCGGGATCGGCTTTGTCGGGGCCTTGAAAATTGTCCGAGTACGATTTCCCCACGTGCTGAAGGGAAAGCGACAAGGTCAGTCCGTCGGTTCGATAGGTGGCCCGCACATTCGCCAGGAAATCAGGAAACCCCGCAATCGTATTCCCATCGAGCGAGACCGGAACCGAATTCTCGAACTCCGTGTACTTTACCAGACGGTTCTTGCTCAGTGTCGCGTTCGCGCTCACTTCGAGACCATCGTGCACATGAATACTCCCGGAGAATTCGATTCCCTGGTGCAGTGTCTTCTCCGCGTTCCCCGTCACCGGTATGCCGAAGCGGTCCAGCTGTCCGTTGTTAATGATCTCATCTTTGAAGCTCATATAGAACAGGTTCAGTGATGTATGCACCTTTTCATCGTTGTACCCAGCTCCAAGCTCAACGTCAACCAAATCCTCAGGATGCACCAACGGGCTGGAATAGTCATACCCGCCGCCCGGCAGCGACTTGAATTGTGGAGTCACCGGTCCCCACGAGAGCGGCGTGCTCGCTTCGGCTGCATTGTAAAGGTTGACCAAGCGCGGTTCACGAGAAGTGCGGGAAACCTGTGTGTAACAATTGAAGCTCTCATTCAGATTCCAGTTCAGCCCGATCCGGGGATTGAGGAAGTGATATGGGACTGAGAAATCTGTATGAATGTATTTCTCGTCGTACAGGCGGTACTGATTGTAGGCATATTGAAGTGCAGCCTGCAGGGTCAGATCAGAGTTCAGCTTAATGATCTCCTGTGCATAGAAGGAAAGGATATTCTTCCCCCCCCTGTATTCATAATAATGAAAATCCGGTGTCACACCTGCGGGCAGACCTTCCCCCCATCGAAGAGCACCCCAGTGGACAGATCGATGAACTCGCACTTCAGCGCCGACGGTGAGTTCGCCACTGTCGTGATGATAGCTTGCCCGTGGTAACCAGCCGTACTGTCGATTGTCGACAAATGCGCGAATGAGCGCATTGGAAATATAGAGTGTATCGGGATCTCCCGCGACAGAAAAACCATTCTCCTTCGTTATTCGATAGTACGAATTCGGCGCCCACGAGCCGTCATAGTCAAAGAACCCGGATCCCGTCACGAGAAAGAAGGTGTTGTTCACTGTGAGCCTGTCGGACAGGCGCCATTCGTGATAAAGCTCGTAGTGGGGCTGGCTGAAATTTTCGATTTCCTCCGGTCGCCGGATAGGATTTTGAGTGCGCACAGCGTCATCATGCGAGTAAGCGTCGGATTTCGAGATGCCATAGTACGCAAGGTGGTCGGCAATGGGGCCGCCGTAGAAGCTAAATTGCGTTGTCATATGCTCGTCATAACGAATGGCCCCGAGAAAGTAACTCGAGAAATCCGTCCACGACTGATTTCTGTATCCGTCGCTCTGGATGCGCGAGATCCGTCCGTAGAGCTCGTACCGTTCTCCCACAAGTCCGGAGTTGATCGATACGGAGTTCTTCCTGGTGTTGTAACTTCCCAATCCACTGAAAAAACTCACCCCCGGGTCTTTCGAGAAGCTGGTCGTAATGAGATTGACAGTGCCCCCGATCGCCGGCGGCCCATAGAACGCACTTCCGGCTCCACGCTGTACCTGGACGTCCTGGAGGTTCGCGGCAAGGTCAGGAAAATCGAGCCAATAGACGTCATGATCTTCCGGGTCATTCTGGGGAATACCGTTCACCATCACGGAGATTCTCCGTTGGTCGAATCCACGGATGCTGAGGTAGTTGTAGCCGATTCCATTCCCATTTTCCGAATAGAAAGTCGTTGATGGGAGCTCGGAGAGAAGCTGCGGGATATCCTGTGTGGAATACCGCTCCGCAAGATCGCGGGCACTCAGAGTCGCAAATGCAACCGGATTTTCCCTCTCCCGCGCCCTCATTGCAGAGACGATGATTGTCTGACCGGGCAGGATCGTCGGCTCGAGAAGGACATTGAGATTCAATGTCTGGCCTTGAACAATCCGAACGGGAATGACCTTTGGAGTGTAACCGATGTAGCTGATACGCAGTGTGTAGGATCCCTGTGGAATTTGCCTTATCCGAAACGAGCCGTCACGGTTGACGCTGACGCCGATGGTCGTTCCCAGCAGAAGGACGTTGGCGGTTTCCAGTGGGCGTCTCGAATCTGCATCCAGAACACTCCCTTCAAGAATCCCGGTCTCTTGTCCCAGAAGCAACTGAGGAAGAGCCAGGATAATCCCAAGCACGACAGCAAAACGCATGTTGTCCTCCGCACAAAAAAAAAGCCGAATTCCAGTCGGGAGTGACGACGGAAGACGGCTCAGACAAGAAAACCACGGTACCGTTTTCCTTCGCTGGTATTACCCAGTTCAGGTTCGGAGGGTCTGCTCTCAGCCGTCCCATTCCGATGAGTCGGAACGGGATGCACCCCTAACGGAACAATCAATGACATGATGAAAAAGAACTGCATCAATATACGAGGTCAGCGAGAACATGTCAAGAGATGAAGGGACTATCTGCCTGCAATCCTTGCCTACCACTCCTTTTTTCCCTATTTTCTGCAGCGCACTAGTACGTGATCACGTTGCTTACTCTGAGTTCTGTGTTCCCCCGATGACTCTTTCAGTTGAAAACCTGTCGTTTCACTACCCGGACATTCCGGTCCTCCGCAATATTAGCTTCGATCTTCCGTCAGGAGATTTCCTGAGTCTGCTTGGACCGAACGGTTCCGGCAAGTCAACGCTGCTTCGCCTCCTCGACAGAATTCTCCTGCCTCAGAGCGGCACGATCACCCTTGATGGGCATCCACTTAATGAATTCAGCCGACGTGAGTTGGCCAAGAGGATCGCTTATGTTCCTCAGGACACGTTGTGGGTTTTTCCCTATACTGTGCTGGAAGTTGTCTTGATGGGAAGGTCACCGTACGTCGGACGCTTCGGCTTCGAGAATGAACAGGATCTCGAAATCGCACGGGAAACGATGCATTTGACGGATATCGATCATCTTGCAGACAAACTCATCACAGGAATCTCCGGCGGAGAACGACAGCGAGTGTTGATTGCCCGGGCACTGAGCCAGCAACCGCAGATTCTCCTTCTCGATGAACCCAATGCACATCTTGATATCAGTCACCAGATAGAGATTTTCCAAATATTACGGGAACAAAACGAGCTGCGAAACCTGACGATCGTCTCCGTCTCGCATGACCTGAACCTAGCTGCCGCCTTCAGCAAACGCACGCTTCTGCTTGCAGGCACCGAAATGGGAGGCGCTTCCATCTTTGCCATCGGTCAGCCGAAGGACGTCCTTACCCGGGAAAATATTGAACAGATCTATCAAACTCCGGTGATTGTTGATCAATTGCCGGATTCCTCCGCGATAAGGATTTCATTACTCCCACTTGCGAACAAGAAATCGAAGCAATCAGAACGTATCACTCCTCACCCAACTACTCCCAACTGAAGGCCCCATGTCCATCCGCCGACGACAAATACGTGAAAAGGTCCTCCAAGCGCTGTATGCGTACGAGCTTTCCCATGAGTCGGTGGACCTGATTCTCGACACGATCGTTGGGACGCTGAAGAAGGAGCCTGAAGTGTTCGAGCTCGCCAAGGAACTGTTCCTGAAGGTCATTGAGACGAAAGACGAAGTGGACAAGCTGATCACGAACCGTGTTGCCAACTGGGAATTCGGCCGACTCGCCGTCATCGACAAAATCATCCTCCGGATAAGCATCTGTGAACTGATCTATTTCGAAGATATCCCACCCAAAGTCTCCATCAACGAAGCTATTGAGATTGCCCGTCGGTACAGCACCGAAAAGAGCGACAAATTCGTCAACGGCGTCCTCGACTCGGTCCTCGATGACCTGAAGAAATCAGGCCGGATGAGGAAATCCGGGCGCGGGCTCCTTGAAACTTCGACAAAACAAAAACCGGTCAAGTAGTTTGCAGGAAGACGTGTCTGCCCCTATGCCATCAGAGCCTGAGCAGCCCTCCCAATTCTATTCGCGCAGCAAGATCTTCTCGTGGACGTTGTTCGACTTTGCGAACACGGCCTTCTCCGTCGTTGTGGTAACCGTCATCTATTCCCGATATTTCACCGAGCAGGTCGCAGGAGGACGCCTCTGGCTGTGGAGCCTCGCCGTAAGCCTCTCCATGATCCTGGCAGCCGCCATCGCCCCCCCTCTTGGAGCTGCCGCAGACTTTTCACACAACAAGAAACTCTTCCTCGGGTTGTTCACGCTGGCGAGCATCATTTGCACGGCGCTGATGTACTTTGTGGAACCCGGAATGGTGTTCGTCGGCATGCTTCTCTTTATTGTCGCGAATACAGGCTTTGAAGGCGGCATCGTCTTTTATGATGCGTTTCTTCCGAGCATTACGTCGCGGCATTCCTACGGCCGGGTTTCGGGGTACGGGTTTGCCATGGGCTACCTCGGCGCTCTCGCGGTCATGTTGATCGTGATACTGATGCTGCCCGACACTTCTCAACCGGATTACTTTTTCTATGTGAGGCTGACGTTCGTCGTGGCGGCCTTTTTCTTCCTCATTTTTGCTCTTCCCATGTTTCTTTGGGTCCCGGAGCCAAAAAGTTCAAAACAGAAGACGTCGAGCGTCATCCGCACTGGCTACCAACAGGCGTTACACACGTTTCGCGCATTGTTCATCGAAAAGAAATACCCATCGATTGCCCGATTCCTGATTGCATTCTTCATCTACAACGATGGTATTCTTACTGTCATCGCATTCGCCGCAATTTTCGCCGAGAGCGTGCTTCACATGCAGCCGCGGGAGATCATCGTCTTTTTTGCCGTCGTGCAATCGAGCGCGATTCTCGGGTCCTTCCTTTTCGGTTTTGTCACCGACAAGATCGGCCCGAAGAAAACCATCTCGATAACCCTCTGCATCTGGATTTCCATTACCGTCGGAGCGTACTTTGTTACATCGGTGGCTGAGTTCTATGTCGTGGCCATGGGTGCCGGAGCGGCCATTGGGTCGTCCCAGTCTGCAAGCCGAAGTTTGATGGCCTTGCTTACGCCGAAGGAGAGGGAAGCTGAGTTCTTCGGCTTCTACGACGGACTGTGCGGAAAAGCCTCTGCCGTCCTCGGTCCGCTCGTCTACAGCGGTATTGCCTATCTCACCAGCCAGCGTGTTGCTGTCGTTTTCATCGGTTTGTTCTTCCTGGCTGGATTGATTTTGGTGCAGGGCGTGACGCAACCCGAGTGGAGGCGCACGCCCCCCCTGCAACAATGACACCGATCCACAGCTCGTTCAGCAGGAGTACAACATGAAAACCTCAGTGATCTTGACATTGTGCTGTCTATTTGCTCTCGCCGGTTGTGCACGCGAGAAAACAGAGACAACCACACGCGGTAATCTGCATGCACTCTTCGCCGAATCCACCGCTCCGGCGATGGCTCAAGAAGTCAGCCAATTCTTGACCACGTACAGAAAGGCAGGCGCAAACATCAGTTTTGAACTCGTGTCATCGGATGAGGCTATCCGACGCATGGTGCGCGACACGCTCCGGTACATCGTGTCGACTCGACCAATGAGTCCAGCGGAGAAGCAGCAACTTCCGAAAGTCGAAGGATTTGATTTGAATGAGATCGTCGTCGCGTACGACGGAATGGCCGTGGTGGTTCACCAGAAGAACCTGGTTGAAAAGATGACAACAACGGAGCTTACCAAGATTCTCTCCGGTGAGATTCGCCGGTGGGAGCAGCTTTCCAATGCTGAGGGGATGAAAGGGACCATCGAGGTCGTTTATCAGGACTCCTCGGATGTCTCACTTTTTGCAGAGAGCCGCCTTCTGCAAGGCAAGATGTTGCGAAAGAATCTGGTGAAGTCTGGTTCGAGCCTTGCGACGCTACAAGCGGTCGTTGAACGACCGCTTTCGCTCGGACTCGTTGGCGTCTTGTGGGTCGACTCTGCACGTGTTCCTGCGAATGTCCTGAAAATTGCGGAGACGCGACAAGTGAAGGACACCGCCTTCAGCATCCCAGCGGAGAGAATCGGGAAATTCTGCACGCCGCACCCGGCGAACGTTTATCGGAATTACTATCCCCTGAAGCGCGCGATCTACGCCTACAGCTTTGGACCCGTTGCAAGCTTCGCGTCAGGATTTGCCACATTCGTCGCAACCGCGGATGGACAGAGGATATTCCTTGACAAGAACGTCGTACCAGGGACTCAGCACATTAAATTGAGGGCACCCGAATAGTCTCGGAGAGCTGGTGGTGTTTGTCAGTCGCACCATCAAGCAGAGCCTACAAAAGAAAGAGCCCCGCATCAACCATGCGGGGCTCTTTCTTTATCCTGCAGCAAACCGCTAAAATTCGGGGCCCAAAGAGAAATACCAGACCGGGCTGGAGAAACTGTTGCCATTAAAGTTCCATGCAACGTCGATCCGCAGTGGGAATCCAAAGAAGAAGAACCTGCCGCCAAAACCGGTCCCAACGAGAAGATCCTTGTTCTGCATTCCGTCGGGCGTGGATTGAAATGCCTGCCACGTTTTCGTATTACTCCACGCTGATCCCACGTCAATAAAGGCTGCACCAAGCATGTTCTGGAAACCGATCGGCAATGCGCCAAGGATGAAATAGCGCACCAGCGGGAAACGCAATTCCAAATTGGCGATGCCAAACCGCGTGCCGTTCAGGGCATTGTAATCGTAGCCTCGCACCGGCAAACCGGGCGTAAGGAATGCATAATCTTCGACATTGACAATCGGAACGCCGCCACCCTGATCAAACCGGCGGTTGATCCATCCCTCGGTCCCTCCAATGAAGAACCGTTGCTGGTTCTGGCCATAACTTGCGCCACCCGTGAGCCGGTAAACAAAAATCAGCTCCTTCGCCAGTTTGTTATAGCTGCGATAGTCAAAGGTAAAGGTCTGTACATCGAGCGCCTGATCGCTGATCTTCGCACTGCCGTAGAACTGGGCATTGAATCTGGAACCGTTGTTCGGAGCAAACCATCCGCCCTGCCAGAGGGAATTGTCATTGACGTACGAGAGCATCGGCATGATAAACGAACGCTGCTGCGACGGTTCCGTCGGATCATCGAGATTATCCCGCGAGAGATTCATCCAATTGACACTAAGATCCAGGCGATTGAATCGATCAATAGGATACGACGCAACGGCTCCGATGGCCCAGGAGCGGAATCGATACAACATGGCATTGCTTCCGGTTGCGTCGCCAAGATAAAGGAACCGTGCCGTGTGGAATCCCTCAAACCCGTAGTCGATGCGGTCGGGGAGATAGAGATACGTCAACCCATAGTCGCTATTCTTGAGATCGATGAGCAGGTTTGTCTGAAGAATGATCTGGTGGTCGCCCAGCATGTCGCTGAACGCCATGATCGTTTCTCCCTGAACACCGTAAAAGGTGCTGTATTCCGCAGTTCCATAGACCAGATCAGGTGTAAAGCTCAGTTTGTACTTGCGCGGGACATAATTTCCATCGGCGTCGCGGTTATTCGCGACGTTGAATCGTATCGATGATTTTGGGGCGGCCATGGTATCCCGAACGTTGTCGGGAGAAAAAATGTAGCCGCGGAGATCGGTCTTCGCACTTGTTTGATAGCGTGAAGAGGCCGCCGTCGTGTCCTGGATAATCACGATATTGTCGCGAATAGCAACGGTATCACTCGGCGTGGTCGCCGCAAAGACCTGATGAGGCTTTTCCGCGCGTGGAAGCTCGAACTTTCGTTTGATAAACTCTGTGGGTTCAAGTTGAGCAACGCTCAGCTTATGCTCGAACGGCGAGCGCATCAGGAACACATCGAAACCGGCCTTGTGCAACGAACTGAAAACAAGTTTTGAGCCATCATGAGAGAGCGTTAGCTGATAAATACCGGAGAGTGAATTCGTAATAGGTCGGTCCACGCCGGTCTCCAGCACTCGCTCATAAATATTATTGATACCATTCCGGTCTGAAATGAACAGCAGCTTTTTCCCGTCCGGAGAAACTACAGGCGACGTTTCATTGGAGTTCGGCGAGTCGATGACGCGGCGCATGGCTCTGGTTTCGACGTCAACGGCGTAGATATCGAGCTGGCTATAGTCGAGCTGCGACATTCTCAACCCGGGGACCATCTTGCCAGGCGACGTGAAATCACGGCGATCGGATGAAAAGTAGATGGTCTTACTGTCCGGAGAAAAAACCGGGTCGAGATCGGTGAAAACGTCGTTCGTGATATTTGTCTGTTTCCGGGAATCAAGATCGTAGACATAGATGTCAGCATTCGGTCCCTTCAATCCTTCGAACGCCAGCTTCTTACCGTCAGGAGACCAGTTCAGCGAAAAGACACCATCGAGGCCAAGCCCGATTTTCTCTTTATCGCCCGACTCCACATCGACAATCATGATGGCATCTTCACCACCCGCTTTGACGCCAAATGCGATCTTCTTCCCATCCGGCGACCAGGCGATGCCGGGGGTCAGAAGGTGAAGCTCCTCGAGATCGTTGGTCCGCTGTCCGCTGACAAGCTTCTCAAGAATTTGACCATCAATTGCAGACATCAGGTAGACATCAAAGTAGTCGTTGCGATCCGAGATGAAAGCAATCTTGTCCCCTTGCGGTGAGATCGCTGGACTGGTATTGTAGAAACTGTTATCCTTGGTGTGATCGGTCAGGCGACGGGCAAAGTCAGCCGGCTCTTCCCGCTTGGCGACATCGGGCCAGTACAGCACCTTTTGTTCCTTCTGCCATCGCTCCGAGAGTTCCTTCATCGTCAAACCGACAGTGCTTTTGAACGCCTGCTCCACACTGCGCGTACTCCTCATCCGGTTGAAGATCTCACCGATCTTCTGTTCCCCGTACTTGTTCTCAATGTAGTACCACACCGACTGACCGCCGCGATAGGCAAAGTATCCGCCGAGGTATTCAATAGGAGGGAGGTTATTCTCAATCGTCGCGTCGCGGATGAACATGTCGGAGTTTGTCTCCCATCGCATCGACGCATATTCCGCAAACCCCTCGTTCACCCACATAGGAAGTACAAACGGCGCCCTGCTGGAGATGAGCGATTGAATCGATCCTCCGTAGAACATGTCATTCAATACAGCATGGACGAGCTCATGATGGATCACGTGTCTGAACTGGCTGTAGCTTCCTTCAAACGGAACCACCACGCGGTTCTTGAAAAGCTCGGTGACTCCGCCGATCCCTTCGTCGAGGTATTCGCTCACGACATTTGTCTGCTGAAACTCATTATGCGAATTGTAAACGACGATCGGTATACGGTTGTTAATATCATAGCGAAGGATCTTTCGGATAGAACTGTACGCATCTTCAGCGGCATCAGCCGTGAATTCTGACAGCTCATATCCGTTCTGGGAGTAGTAGATATCGAAGTGGCTTGTCTGTATGTACTCCCAATCGAAATCCTTGTACTGGACCTTGTTCTTCCCGAACACGGAATTCTGGCTCAGCGCCAGGCTCGCGGCCAAGAGCACCAGAGCACCGACTGCCAAGATCCTTCTCATAGACGCCCCCTCTGCAATATTCATGTCATAGACCTGTCATTATTGTAGCCAAAAGCGCATGAAAAATCAACGAACCCGGGTTTCCTTAGTGAACAACAGCTCCCAGCCTCTCAGTTCCTTGCTGTCAACGGTGGCGTTTCTTCCGATATCTCGCAGGCTCCTCGGCACCGACAATCCCGAAATCGATTTCCCGCTCTTCCGGGTTGACTCTGAGGACCTTCACCTGGACAGTATCACCAAGGCGGTATCGCTTCCCCGTCTTGCTTCCGACGAGCGAGTATTTTTTCTCATCGTACTCATAATAGTCGTCGTTCAGATCGCGCACGTGCACCAGACCCTCCACCAACAGGTCCGTGATCTCAATGAAAATACCAAAACGCATGACACCGGAGATAATCCCTTCAAACTCGTCCCCCACGTGCCGCTTCATGAACTCGACTTGCATGACTTTCACAGCAGCCCGTTCGGCTTCCATGGCCACGCGTTCCATCACGGAGGACTGCTTTGCGATGAAGGGGAGCCGGCGCTCGATCTCTTTTCTCCGCTCCAGGGAGGCTGAGAGCGCATATTCCTTCAGAAGCCGGTGAATCACCAGATCCGGGTAGCGCCGGATCGGTGACGTGAAGTGTGAATAATAGCCGAACCCGAGCCCATAGTGTCCGATGTTGTGCTCTGAATACACCGCCTTCGCCATCGAGCGCAATGCGACTTCATTGATCACATTCTCCACTTCACTCCCTCGCACCTGATCGAGCAGCTTCTGGAGATCTTTCGAGCGAACGCTGCCATCGACGTTCAGTTTGTATCCGAATTGTTCCACAAAAGCCGCGAGCTCGCGAATACGGTCAGGATCGGGAGCGTCATGTATCCGGTACAGGAATGGCTGCCGATGGTCTTCCTTCTTGACGAGCCCGATGTGCTGCGCAACCACCTGATTTGCCAGGAGCATGAACTCCTCAACAAGACGGTGGCTCCGCAGCCGAGCCTTGCGCCGGATCTCCGACGGGCTGCCATTCTCATCGAACGAGAACTTCGCCTCCGCAGTCTCGAAATCAATGCTTCCGTCTTTCATCCGTTTCTTCGTTAAGAGGGCGCTCAACTTCTGCATGGTGCGGAGAGTGTCAATCATCTTCGAATCAACGCCCCGTATCGCTTGCTCGCCGGGAGTCTCATCGAGAAGACGCTCCACTTCCTCGTAGGAAAATCGTTTTGCGCTTCGAATCACCGTTTCACGGATTTCATACCTTGTGACGACACCTTTCGGCGTCACCGTCATAAGAACGGAGAAGGTAAGTCTGTCTTCATCCGGTCGAAGACTGCAGAGAATATTGGAGAGACGTTCCGGAATCATCGGAACGACCATGTTCGGGAAATAGACGCTTGTTCCCCGCTTCAGCGCCTCCTGATCGACCTGACTTCCCTCTGTCACGTAGTACGAAACATCGGCAATGTGAACGCCGAGGTGGTAATCGCCGTCGGGAAGTTCCGTCAGGGATACTGCGTCGTCGAAATCTTTCGCATCCTCCGGGTCAATCGTGAAGCAGACTTCCTTCCGCAAGTCAAGTCTTCGCGCGTATTCCGACGCTGGAATTGCTTCCGGAAGAGCGTTAGTCTCCTTCATGACTTCAGCCGAAAAATGAAGCGGCAGTTTGAACTCCCGGATCACTGACTGCAACTCAGCACTGACCTCCCCTGCTCTTCCAAGAACTTCCACCACCCGGCCTTCGGGGTTCAGATGCCCAACTCCCCAC
>Ga0182021_10001252_pt1 | contig 28953 bp, 29 predicted proteins | sample 612E3MmetaG_FD_120493 | JGI IMG/M metagenome (GOLD analysis project Ga0182021, IMG submission 120493) | Permafrost microbial communities from Stordalen Mire, Sweden - 612E3M metaG (Illumina Assembly) | ecosystem: Environmental > Terrestrial > Soil > Wetlands > Permafrost | place: Sweden...
CCTTAAAAACAAGCCTTTGACGCTCACGGGGTGTACCGGAATCAGTCAATTGACTGGTTCCGTCTAGCCCTGACCATTTGCTTTCTCTCGTCTTGCATGTCGCAACTGGGGCGGAACCAGTCACTGACTGGTTCCGGTTTGGCGGCGCAGGCCGCATCTAAAAAACGATGAGGCTCTATCTTAAGCGGAACCAGTCATTGACTGGTCCAACCCTCCTGGACTGGAACCTACACTTGTTCCCGACACGTCGATCGGTGAGCCAGTCACGAATTCTACTGAGGCTATTCAGAGAGTATTGGTTTTAGAGAAGTTTTGGGCCGCTCATGAGCAACCACTAACGGAAGAGCAGATCGCGGCACATCCTGATCGAGTTGCCGTCGAGTACTATCCCGCACGGGGAGAGGCAGCCGACGCCTATAGCGGAGGTCACTTCACCGATTCAAAAATGGAATCAGAGCCAGTTTGGGTCGTAATCATTAAGGGCAAAGTGCATGTCACAATCATAGGGATCGCGGGACGTGATGGCCCAGTAGAAGCTGATGGTGTTACGTATATTATTTCGGCGCGGACTGGCAAAGTGCTTGAAGTGGCTGCGGGTATACTCCAGAAACAAAAGTAGTAGAAAGGATTCTATGAAGTTAACAAGAGGCTCTGCCAGTTGCAGAGCCTCTTTCAATGGTGAATGTGCCGGACGTGTGCCGACGTAATCCGTTTCCGACCTCTGCGCGTATCAGGTGCGTCAATGGCCCCTACAACATATTCACCGGATCGATGTCGATGCGCCAGTTCATGCCCAACTTCAGTTCGCGCACGATGGAAGCCGGATCGGAATGGCGCAGCGCAATCTGCCAGCGATACTCATCACGCACCTTCGCAAAGAAGCATGGCGCCGGGCCGATGATCGATCCGCGCGCCACACCGCGCTTGGTCAACAGGGCATCTAACTGGGCGGCTACGTCCTGCGCCTCGGCCTTAATCCGATCGGCTTTCGCGTCCCGCCCGAGCAGCCGCGCCACCCGCGTAAACGGCGGATAATTGGTGGCGTAGCGAAACTCCGTTTCATGTTTGACGAACGCCGCGTAATCATGCCGTGACGCCGTTTCGATGGCGTAATGATTCGGCGCATACGTCTGAAGGATGGCGCGGCCACCCAACAAACTGCGTCCCGCACGACCGGCCACTTGCGTCAACAGTTGAAACGTCCGCTCGCTCGCGCGGAAGTCGGGCAGGTGCAGACTGGTGTCTGCCGAAATGACCCCCACCAACGTGACCAACGGCAAATCCAACCCCTTGGCGATCATCTGCGTCCCCACCAGCACATCGGCTTGATGTTCGCTAAAGCGCTGCAAGATAATCTCGTGCGCGCCCTTGCCCGTCGTCGTGTCGCGATCCCAGCGCAGCGTGCGTACCCCGGGAAATAAGCCGACCAATTCACTCTCGATCTTCTGCGTGCCTGCACCAAAATAACGGATACGCGTACTCTTGCATTCAGGACACTGTTGCGGCTGTGCTTCACGATGATTGCACGTATGACAGATCAGGGCCGGCGTGATCTTCACCGGCGCGATCGGCTCGTGGTACGTCAACGGCGAGTCGCAGCGCGGGCACACCACCACGTAACCGCAATCACGGCACATCACAAAGGTCGATTGGCCGCGCCGGTTCATGAACAGGATCGCCTGCTCGCCACGCTGCACCACTTCGGCTAAAGCACTCTGCAAGCGGCGGCTGAAGAGGTGGACATTGCCGCTTTTCAACTCCGCGCGCATGTCCACGATATCGACCGGCGGCAGATCGGTATAGCGGGCGGCGTCTGTTTCGGCGCCCACCGGGTGATACGACTTCGCTTCGATGTGAAAATGCGCGGCCTGCTCTTGAATCACTTGCGCGTGTCCTAGAATGCGTCGCGCCAGCGTCAGCAATTTGTACTCGCCGCGCTGCGCTCGATTCCAGGCTTCCAATGACGGCGTGGCACTGCCCAGGATCACGGTGGCATTCGTTAAGCGCGCTAATTCCACGGCGGCATCGCGCGCGTGATACAACGGCAGACGCACCGGCATGTCGTTCAGGCCGCCGCCTTCGCTCTGCTTATAGCTGCTATCGTGTTCTTCGTCCAACACGATCAAGCCGAGTTTCTCAAACGGCAGGAACAACGCCGAGCGCGCCCCAATGACCAGATCGACTTCGCCCAGCTGCACGCGCCGCCATGTGTCGTAGCGTTCGTCGAGCGAGAGTTCGCTGTGCCACACCGCGACGCGCTCGGGGAAGCGGGCCGCAAAACGTCGAATGGTCTGCGGGGTCAGTGCGATCTCCGGAACAAGCACGATGGCTTGTTTACCCTGCAGCAACACTTCGGCCACAGCGCGCAAATAGATTTCGGTTTTGCCGCTGCCGGTGATGCCATGCAGCAAGTAGACACAGGCGCAAATCGACGAGGCCAGCTGTGGCTGGATGGACTGCCACACTTCAGATTGATCTTGCGTGAGAGCAGGGGGCACGGCGGGCGTGAAAATTCTATTGGATAGCGGATCGCGCAGCACTTCCCGGTACTGAAACTCGATCAGCCCTTTCCCTTCCAGCCAGGTCAAATCGGCCGAGGTGCTGCCGGTTTCGGCCAGCAGCCAATCGATCTCGCTGGCGGCGTGCTGCTGCAAAAACGCGATGAGGGATCGCCGGCGCTGCTTCGTCTCGGCCGTCTTCCCTAACGGGATCGCGTCGGGATCGATCGGGTTGGCCGGCAGCGCCGCCAGTTTGATCCGCTTGCCGTGCGTATCGGGCGCGGGCAGCACGCGCCGTTTCATCACCCAACCTTGATCGATCAGCTGCTCGATCGGACGTTTCCACTCGCGTTGGCCGAAGGCCGCGTTGATCTGCCCGGCGCGCAGCGGCCCGCGCAGGCGCAGCATTTCGATTAGTTCTGCTTGCGATTTAGAAAACCGGGGCAGCGTTTCGGATCGATCGTTCAAGGCATATTCGACATCGGAATGGATCGACTGGCCCGGCGGCGCAAACATCCGCACGCAGTTGCTCAACGGTTCGACGTAGGTGGCGGCCAGCCAGCGGGCCAATTCCAGGTGCGCCGGAGCAACGATCGGCCGCGCCTCCAGCAGCACAGCCAACGGCTTCAAGCGGGGAAAATCGGGCGTCTCATCTGTGGCCCGCATGACGATGCCAGACACCAGCCGTTCCAGCTCGCTATGCGTGCCAAACGGGGCGAGCACAAAAGCGCCCGGCTGAAGTTCCGGCCAGTCGGCGGGGACCAGATAGGTGTAGGTTTCCGGGATGCGTTTGGTAAGCGGTACTCGATGCGGAAAGATGGCAACTTCGGCGTAAAGTGACATGAGCGATCCTGAAAACAGTGTGCGAATTTCTACTGAGTGACGCGCGTCATCACGATCCACGCAATCCGCTTGCCGTCCATCACCTCCACGCGCAAGCACAGTCGATCGTGATCGTTGAGGGGCACATCGACTTCATCGCCGGCTTTGGGGATGCGATCGAGCTGGCCCATCATGTAACCGGCGACAGTTTCGTAGTTGGGATCAACCAGATTGACCCCGAAGACATCATTAAAGTCCGTCAGCAGCATCAGGCCATCCAGCCGCAGGCTGCCGTCGGGCAGCTTCTGCATTTCCGGCTCGTCCGGCTCAAACACGTCACCGACTTCGCCGACGAGTTCTTCCATGATGTCCTGCAGCGTCACCAGGCCCGCCGTGCCGCCGTATTCGTCGAGCAAGATCGCGATGTGCTGTTTGCGCTGGCGAAAGCGCGCCAGCAGCGCGTTGACGCCGATGGTATCGGGCACGAACAGCGGCTCGCGCATGAGCTGGCGGAGCAGCGGCTGTCGATCGGGCGGCAAACGCATGGCGGGCACTAAATCCTTCACATGCAGAATGCCCACGATGTGATCGAAATCGTTTTCGTACACGGGATATTTGTTGTGACGATGCTGGGCCGCGAAATCATAGACTTCCTCCATGGACGTCTCCACGTCCAACGTCACCATTTCGGTGCGCGGCACCATGACTTGATGCGCGGTCAGATCGCCAAACTCAAACACGGCATGCAGCATATCGCTTTCTTGCTTCTCTAACACGCCGCCTTCTTCACTGGCATCCACCAGCATCTTCAATTCTTCGACCGAGTGCAGATGGTCTTTATCGCTGCTGTGATTGAAGCCCAGCACGCGCAGCAGGAAATTGCCGGCGCCGTTGAGGGCCCAGATGAACGGGCGAAAGAGTTGTTCCACCAGCAGGGTGGGGCGCGCCACCAGCAGTGCCGTCTGTTCGGGCCGTTGCAGCGCGATCGACTTGGGCATGAGCTCGCCGATGATGACATGCATGCCCGTGATCAACACAAAGGCGCTGACGCCGGCCGCGGCGATGTGCGCGGCCACGCCGGCAATCTCGCCGGGCAGCCAGGCCAATAAGGGTTCGATCAGATGCGACAAGGCCGGTTCGCCGATCCAACCCAGGCCCAGGCTGGCCAGCGTGATACCGAGCTGCGTTGCTGCGATAAAGCGATCGGGGTCTGCGATGGCCTTCTGGATGGCTCTGGCGCTGGTATCGCCGTGCGCGATCCGTTCGGCAATGCGCGTCTTGCGTACGCTGACCAGGCTGAATTCCGCGGCCACAAAAAAGCCGTTAATCATCACCAGGACGCCGACGAGGGCGAGGCCCAGCCAATCGTTAAGCATAAGACGCTCGAGCTATTTGATGAATCCTTGGAGTGGATCCGCCTGATGATACTGCAGGGCGGCCCAAAACGCGACGACGAACAACACGCTGACCAACAGCACACCCAGCCATTCGGCGCGCAAGGAGTTCCGGTCGACCACGCGAGGGGCGCCACTGCCTTGCGCTTCCACCTGATAAAACGGGCACAACAGCCAGCCGAGGATCGCGCCGCCGATGAAGCCGCCCAGGTGCCCGAAGTTATCAATGGCCGAAACGCTCAAGCCATACAAAACGTTGATCGCAATGACCACCACCAGATTTGTCAGGCGGTTGCGGCTCATCGCGCCAAAGACAGTGCGATTACGCACGAAGAAGGCCACCAACGTGCCGATCAAGCCCATGATGGCCGTCGATGCGCCGGCCGACAAGCCATACGTGAAAGCGTAACTGGCAATCGCGCCAGACAAACCCGTCAACAGGTAGATAACGAGGAAACGCGCCGGGCCGTAAAACATCTCGACCTCGGTGCCGACAATGTAGAGCGCGTACAAATTGAAGAACAGGTGCATCAACCCGATGTGCAGGAAGTTCGCGGTAAACAAGCGCCAGTAATCGCCCGTAGTCACCAGCGGCGCAAAGTTCGCGCCGAGCTGAATCAGCGTGCGCGGATTGTCACTGCCGCCCGCCAACGTCTCGATCGCAAACACGACGACGAGCAGGCCCATCAGGACGTAGGTCACACGCGGGCGATAGGTGGGCAGGCGCAGTGAAACAGATTGGGGCGCAGAGGGTGATGAGTTCACAGTGAGACCTTTCTGGGCTGCACGCGGCAGTGTTCGGCGCGGATGATGCCGCTGACGTCCTGCACCGTTTCCGCCAGTCGATCGTCGTGATTGATCACGACGTAGTCGAATTCAGGAATGCGCTGCATTTCCTCGCGCGCGGTCGCGATGCGGATGCGCAGGCTTTCCGGCGATTCAGTCTTGCGGCGCTGCAAGCGCTGCACCAACTCTTCTTCAGTCGGCGTCGTCAAGAAAATGAAGATCGCTTGCGGGATCAGGCGCTTCAAGGTGGCGGCCCCTTGCACGTCGACGCGCAGCACCACATCCTGTCCCGAATTCAAGGCCTCGCGAATCGGTTTTTTGGGAATGCCCTTGTAGTCCCCATACACAATGGCGTGCTCCAGCAACTCGCCTTGCTCCAGCAGCGTCACGAAGTCTTCCGTGGTCACGAAGAAATAATCGACGCCGTCGACTTCGTCGGAGCGTTTGGGGCGCGTATTCATCGTCGGCACGAAGCGAAACGGCCGGCCCTGTTCGCGCAAGCCGCGCAGCACGCTGTCTTTGCCTACCCCCGAAGGCCCAGAGATTACGACGAGCAGGGCGGGACGTTCGGGGAGGGGAGTAGATTCAGTCACGGTCACTAATCCTCAGGTATAATCGGTATTGCGTATTCCGTATTGCGTAAGGTGGATGGTCAAATTTATTACGCACTACGCACTATTTTCATGTTATCAGGGAGTCCGAACAATGCCTATCTATGAATATCGTTGCACCGACTGCCGGAAGAAAGTCTCGGTCTTCTTTCGCAGTTTTTCAGCCGTCGATCAAGAGCAAGCCCGCTGTCCCATTTGTAACGGCACGCATCTGACCAAAATGGTCTCCAAAGTGCGCGTCATGCGCGGCGCTGTGTCGTCCGGTGGTGACGACAGCCTTGACGATTCCATGCTCGACGATCTCAACGAAAACGACCCGCGTTCGTTGGGCCGCATGATGCGCCGCATGGCCGATGAATCTGGCGAAGACATGGGGCCGGAATTCGGCGACGTGATCAAGCGCCTTGAAAAAGGTGAAGACCCCGAAGCGATTGAGAAGTCCATGCCGGAACTGGGCGAAATGGGCGGCGCGGAAGGCGGCCTGGGCGCTTCGCTGGGTGACGATCTATAAGTCACCTTGTCTCATAGTCAGATAGTCCTGTAGTCGCGTAGTCCGCCAACTCGACTACAGGACTATCTGACTATGAGACTAACGACTTCCCAGATCTCCGCCTGAATCACATCTACTGCGCGGGCCGCATCGACGCACACCCAGCGCTCGGGTTCTTCACGCACCATCTGCAAATAACCGGCCCGCACGCGCCGATGAAACTCCACCGCCTGATCGTCCAAGCGGTTCCATTCGCCGCCGCCGCGCTTGCGCCGCTCGATCCCTTCTTCGACTTCGATATCGAGATAGAACGTCACATCCGGCCGCAAGTGGAGCGTGGCGAAGGCGATGACGCTCTTCACGGCCGCTAAATCCAGCCCGCGCCCGTAACCTTGATAAGCCAGCGTGCTATCGGCATACCGATCGCATAACACGATCCCGTCGCGCCGCTGCAAATGCGGCTTGATCAGTTGATCGACCAACTGCGCACGCGCGGCGTTGTATAGCAAACACTCCGCCCGATCGCTCATCTCGCGATTGCGGAGACTGTGCACCACGGCGCGGATTTGCTCGCTGATGGCCGTGCCGCCCGGCTCGCGCACCGTCAGCACCTCATAGCCGGAGGCCGTCAAGGTGTCTGACAACAATTTGATTTGTGTCGATTTGCCGCTGCCGTCGGGGCCTTCGAAAGTAATGAAGAGGCTCATGATCTTGGGAGACCTCGGAGGTTTTCAAAACCTCCGAGGTCTATTTACTCCCGGAAAATTCTGACGCGCCGGTACGGTTCGCGCCCGTACGAATGCGAAATGAGCTGCGCTTCGCGGATGATCTCGTGCTGCATGCGGCGGATATGGGGCGGCTGCGGATTGAGATCAACCGATCGGGCGCCGGTGCTCACGCGCGCGATCGCATCCTGCACATCGCGCATCGCCACCGAATACGGATCAGTTTCTTCGCTGGTCAGGCCGAACACATCCGTGATGAAGTTGTCGACCTGCATGGCCGTGCTGGAGCGCAGCACGTAGATGGGCATGCCGCTCTTCTCCGCATCGGCGATCATCTTGGGCCGCTTGCGGTAGTAGTTCTTCACCGTCACCACCAGATCGGCCTCGTCCAGATCGGTGACCACCGTCAACGGCACGCGCAAACGCTGCGCGGCTTCCTCCAATTTATTGCGTGCCAGCCCATAGCCAAACGCCCGCATCGACTTGAGTGTGCCGCGGGGCGCTGCCGCCGGGATCATCGCCAGATCGCTGATAGCCTGTTCGGCTTCATCTTCCGTATCGATCGGTTTGCGGCGCGACGACGTGCTTCGCTCGCGTTCCAACGGCATCTCGCGCCCGCCGTACTCTTGCCGGCCGCCGTGTTCTTGCCGGCCGCGTTGCGGCGCTTCCGAGTGCTGCATCACGCAGTTCACCACGCCGTTCTCATCCCGATCGCGCAATTCAGTTTCCACCGGGCGTCCGCGCAGCAGATTATCCACCGACATCGCCACGTCGTGATGCACGATCAGGCGCTGCCGCTCCTGAATCTCGATCAGCACATCGAACGAAGGCGGGGCGCGCCGTTCCAGCACGGTCTTCTGCGTGCCGCGCCGGCGCGCTTCTTCATCGGACAACGTTACGCTTTCAATGCCACCCACCAGATCGGAGAGTGTGGGATTCAGCAGCAGATTATCGAGCGTGTTGCCGTGCGCCGTGCCGATGAGCTGCACCCCGCGTTCGGCGATGGTGCGCGCCGCCTCGGCCTCCAACTCGCGCCCGATCTCGTCGATAACGATCACTTCAGGGTTGTGATTCTCCACTGCTTCGATCATCACTTCGTGCTGCAAGTTGGGCTGGCGCACCTGCATGCGCCGCGCCCGGCCCACCGCCGGATGCGGAATATCGCCGTCGCCGCCGATCTCGTTCGAGGTGTCGACGATCACCACGCGCTTACGAGGACGATCGGGAGCATTGCCGTCCGCCAGCACGCGCGCGGCCTCGCGCAGCATCGTCGTCTTGCCCACTCCGGGGCGGCCCAACAACAACAGGCTCCGACCGGACGCGATAATATCTTCGATGATGTCGATGGTGCCGTACACCGCGCGGCCCACGCGGCACGTCAGGCCCACGATGTGCCCGCGCCGGTTGCGAATGGCGCTGATGCGATGCAGCGTGCGTTCCATGCCCGCGCGATTGTCCGCGTCAAATTCGCCGATACGCGCCACGACCAGATCGATATCGCCCTGCGTCACTTCTTGATCGCTGAGGGTGAGTTCTCGATCGGTGTAACGGGCTTCCGGTTTCCGCCCCAGATCGAGCACGATTTCCAGCAGTTTATCGTTTTGGTTCGCCGCATGAACAGCCTCAGCCACGTGCGGCGGCAGTACATCAAATAAAATATCCAGGTTGTCGGTAATGTATTGTTGCATGATTTATCTCAAACGCGGTTGGCGTCTATAGTCCGCCAGTTCTTTCGCATGGCCTCAATTTCGACTTGGGTCTTCTTCACGCGATCTAGGTACACTTCAAAACTCGCCAGTGCTTCATCCAGCGAAGCCGGCTTGATCTGTTGCGGATCAAATTCCAGCCATTCTGCCGGATGGTGTCGCCACAGGCTCTTGGGTGAAGTGATGAGCAGCATGATCCTTGAGTCAGACTCGGCGATATCCACAATTTGACCATACCAGTGTTGCACTTTGACAATGGCGCCAACTGTGATGAAATCCGGTTTATTCATAGCCATTACTCAATAACTCCTCGGTAATTTGTAAAGCCTCTTCCCGTGAGTGAGGATAGTACCCAAGCCGGTTCAGCACGGCAACTAACAGGTAGTGCTCACCTGAGGCGGAAAAAACATCTGCTAAGCCGGGAGTATTGCTGTACTGGATGTCGAGTTCATCCCATTCTTCACGCGTGAGTTTGCGTTTGGGTGTGCCGGGCATCGCGATCTGCTCCTTATCCTCTGGGATGCACTAGCGGTGCCGTGACTTTTTCCAGGCCGGGCACTTTGCCGAGTTCAGGTTCTGAAATCAGGTTGACCAGATGCTTGACCATCATCACGGTCGAGCTATGCTGCTCGAAACCGAGCGTGACAAGTCCATGCCCCAGCCATTCCTGATAACGCCGCACGCCGCAATAGATCGGCGCGGTCCAATTGGTTCCGAACAAGCTCAACCCATATTCGACCACGGCGGCGGCCCGCGCTTCGGCGCGCGGATGCACGAGCAGGTTGAACCACGCGCCATCCGGCCCGCGCCGGACTTGCAGATAAGCTGTAATTTCTTGCTGATCCTCCAGCACATAGCCGCGCACCGCACCCGATCGATACATGCGCGGCGCGCCATCGGCCAGCTGGGCCAGGCGTGGCACGGTGTTGTGATAGAGCTGATGCACACCCCATTCATCGGCCAGCTGGCACGGGCGCAGCAGCGGTTCGACCAGCACCGTATCGCGCGGCTTCTGCCAGCAATAGATGGTCTGCCGCACGTAGATGGCGTAGCCGGCCTGGTGCAATACCTCGATCGCTTCGCTCTCTTCAGGCACTTCGGCCACGATGTACTGCAAGCCCAACTTGCCCGTTTGGGTTGCCGCATGATCGAGCAGATACGCCCAGACTTCGCGTGTCTGGTGATTCACCTGTACACCGGGCGCGATGAACGTAATCACACTGAACTTGTGATCACGCTGATCGCGCAGCTGAATGACGCCGCACAGTTTGCCCTCGTCTTCGGCGCGCAGGACATACGTGCGCAAGCCGTGCCCGCTCAGCGAGAAGAAGCCGGCCAGCGCCGCTTGCAGCGGGCGTGGATGTCGCGTGAGGGCCAGTTCGGCATAGAGCGGAGTGCCTTGGCTCTCGATCTGCGAGACCAAAGCGAGATCGCGGAGATCAAAGGTGCGAATCATAGTCGTGCGTAAAGCGTAAGACGTAAAACGTGAGGGAAGTTTCTACGCTTTACGTTTCACTTTCCGCCATTTTCAAGAAGTAACGATGAAACCGATCGTCGTAAGACAATTCCGGATGGAACGACGTGGCGAGCAGGTTGCCCTGCCGCGCCGCGACGATCACGTCTTGGTTATCCTTCTCAACGCGCGCCAGCACATCTACGCCGGCTCCCACCGACTCAATCAGTGGGGCGCGGATGAAGATCGCATGGAACGGTTTGTCGCCGTCGACGCCCTTGATGTTCAAGTTCGCCTCGAACGAATCGACCTGTCGCCCGAAAGCATTGCGCTGCACGCGCACATCCATCAGGCCCAGCAAAGGTTGATCGCGCCCTTCGCCCTCCACGGCCTTGGCCATGAAGATCATGCCCGCGCAGGTGCCCCATAACGGCCTACCTGATCGAGCCAGTTCGCGCAGCGGCTCCATCAAATGATACTGCACTGCCAGTTTCCCGATCGTCGTCGATTCGCCGCCGGGAATAATGACGCCGTTCACATCGTCAAGGTCTTGCGGTAACCGCACTTCAACCACCTCCACGCCCAGACGCCGCAGCATCGCTTCATGTTCGATAAATGCGCCTTGTAAGGCCAATACCCCGATTTTCATTCGTGATCCATTCAACTTCATGATGAGGTAAGCATGAACTCACGCCACAGGCTGCATGCTTAGCAGATGGCAGATCTCGATGCCATTATCAAGGTCATTCCAGTAAATCGCAAAACCGCCGGGTTCAATCGACCAATTGGCGCGCTGCTCCGGCGTCGCCCGGACTAGCCAGCTGAGCCACGGCACGCGGTTCATGGGCAAGCTAATCTCGCGGCTATCGCTGAGCGTTACACTTAATTGTTCGCCGACAAAACGCACACTCGCTGCGCCAACCTCTTCCGTGATGCTGCTAGCTGAAGTAAGCATTCCATACCTCCAACAGTCGCGCCTGGTTTTGGCGTGTCAACCGTAAAATACGATCCACTTCAGTTGCGTTGTAGCCGTGATTATGCTGTAAGGAAACGGGCAGCAACCAGATTTTCGCTTCGTTGTTATCATGCAGCACATGAACGTGCGGAGGCTCATTACCATCCGATGAATAAAACCGGAATTTGTAGCCCTCGATCAACACCGTCGGCATATTACTCCACGATCAAGCGCATCTCATTCGTCGGCATGAAACCGAGTTCTTCATATAAGCCGCGCCCCATCTCGCTGGCATGCAGGCTGATGCGCGGCCAGCCATTTTCACGGCAGTCAGCGATCATCGCCTGTAGGATGCGCCGGGCCAATCCCTGACGGCGATATTCGAGCGCCGTGTACACGCTGTGCACATACACCAATCCGCGCCGCTGCCCATCGGGACGCGGCAGCCAATCGGTGAATTTGAGCGCGCCACTAGCGGCGATTTTCCCATCGTCTTCGATCATCCATACCCGCGTCGCTCCGGCTGGAATTTCATAGCGCAGGATATCGGCGTAGGCCACATCCATCGCCTCAAAGTGATCCCGATCGCGTGTCACGCCCTTCAGCGCATCCATATCCTCAAACATCCGGCGGCGATGGCTGACCAGAACCGGGATGTCGGCTGCGACCGCAAGGCGAAGTATCAAGGTATCAGTCATGATGGAAACTGTATTTCGTAATGCGTGAAGCGTAATGATTGCCCTTACGTTTTATGCATTACGTTTTATGTTCTACCAACCCCGTCCGGCCATGCGCTCGGTTTCTTCCAGCGTCATGACCGTGCGGCCCACCATCGGTTCGCCCAGATTCTTGCTGACTTCGGCGATAATGTTCGCATCACGGAAGTGCGTGGTCGCTTCGACGATGGCCTTGGCGCGCTGCGCCGGATTGCCACTCTTGAAGATGCCGGAGCCGACGAACACGCCGTCGACGCCCAACTGCATCATCAAGGCCGCATCGGCCGGAGTAGCAATGCCGCCCGCCGCAAAATTCACCACTGGCAGACGTCCCAATTCCTTGGTCTCGACGACGAGATCATACGGCGCGCCGATTTCCTTGGCGTAGGCCATCAGCTCTTCGACCGGCATCGTCTGGAGTTTGCGAATGTCACCCAGAACCGCGCGGGCGTGGCGCACCGCTTCCACCACATCGCCGGTACCCGCTTCGCCCTTGGTGCGCATCATCGCCGCGCCTTCGCCGATGCGGCGCAGGGCCTCGCCCAGATTGCGGCAGCCGCACACGAACGGCACTTTGAAGTCGTGCTTGTAGACGTGATGCGCTTCGTCAGCGGGCGTCAGCACTTCGCTTTCGTCGATGAAGTCGACGCCGATCGCTTCCAGCACCTGCGCTTCCACAAAGTGCCCAATGCGGCATTTGGCCATGACGGGAATCGTCACCGCCTCCATAATGCGTCTGATCATATCCGGATCGCTCATGCGCGCCACACCACCCTGCACGCGAATGTCCGCCGGGACGCGCTCCAACGCCATGACGGCGCACGCGCCCGCCTCTTCCGCGATCTTGGCCTGCTCGGGCGTGACCACATCCATGATCACTCCGCCCTTGAGCATCTGCGCCAGACCACGCTTGATGACCACGGTTCCCACATCTTTCTGCATGTTACCCTCCGCTTTTCACGATAAATTTTCACAAGTTCAAATCAATTCTACCACGAATGACCCGCGCGACAGGTCTGAAATACGTACGATATAGCAAAACGGAGTGAGGTTTTCCCACTCCGTTTTAACGTCATCATTCAGAACAACGGCTCTTTCGACTGCGGTAGGACGCTACGCAGACGCCCTCCTTGCGAGAGGTGATCGCAAAGCGAGTCAATCTTCCCTAAATCCCGCGTAAGAGGTTGCCCGCTTTAGCTATTTCGGGGGTATGCTGTTATCTGTGGAGGGTTGCGCTGAACTCACCGAGAAAGTTGTTTCACTCACCATTTACTGCATTCAGGCGGGCGCTCTTCGTGCTTGCTCTGATAGCTTTCAGCGTAATTCTTCTGAGCTGCAAGCCTGCGGCTTCATTGCCTACGTTTAACTCATCGATCATCTTACCACCGACACTGACTGAGGTTGCTATCCGGCAGATGCTCGTTGCTAAGGCCACGGACCTGGCCCACATCGATGAAACCCGAACAGCCGCACGCCTGACGCCAGACTCCAAAATCCTTTGGCCGACACTTATACCTCGAACTGAAATACCAGAACCTACTGCTTTTCCGTCGGTAGACAAACTCCTTGGCGACAACATTACCCCTGTTGGGGCGGGTGTCATCGGAGAGTTCATGCCATTACTGAATCATGGGCGCTATCACATCATCAACACGTGGATTGAAAACCAAGATAACAATACACAGAGGGTCTACGTTTATGCCGGGGAGATCGCTGGCCCTGGAGGTGAAGGGACGTCACAAGGGGTCGTCGTTGTTCAGGTTTTTCGGATAATGGTGAAAAATAGTTTGGCCGTTAGTACATTTATCACGGCAACAGAGCATCCAACCTCGATTCAGGCCGGCCCTGTTAAGATCATCGATGCCGTTGGCGAACGGCTCGCCCTTCAATCAGTGACGAATGCGACAAAATTCTACTTTGATGTCCCTTCACGCCAATTCGTATCTTCATTGACGGCCATCGTTCCGACGGTTCCTATACCAAGCAGTCCGCTGGCTACGCCTACGCCCGCGCCATAAGCGCATAGTCAATGTCAGTAAGTTAGCGCGTTGGGTTTGTCATTCTCGCGTGCTTCTAGCGGGAATCCAGAATGCCTACCAGCGCAAATCGCCTATCGTCAGCCTGGATGCCCGACAGAAGCATTCGGGCATGACATTACGTCCGGGTTAACTTACTGACATTGAGCGCATAGTCACATGCTACCCCTCTCAACGAAATCAGCGAGTCGTCAATCAACTCGCTGATTTCAGTTTCTCAAAAACCTATTTCACGCCAAAACCGTGATGTTCCCCAGCTGAATGTACGGCGTGAAGATGTCGTCGCTCCAGTAGCCGTCACAGCTCAGCGCCTCGATGTTTTGCAGCGCGTGATACAGATCGCCGCTGACGCTGGCGCCGCGCACGTAGCCGGCCACGCGCCCATGTTTGATCTGATAGGCCAGCACAATGGTGCGCGAGAATTCGCCCGTCAACCCGATCGAGCCATCGCTCTCGCCGATCAAATCGATCAGCAGGCCATCGTTCATGCTCTTCAGTATATCGGACAGGGTCACGTCGCCGCCCTGCACGCGCACGTTGGTCGGCGCGGGGACGGGCGGTTCCAGCATGTCGCGCCAGCCGTTGCCGGTGCTGCTCACTTCGGCCTGCGCCGCCGAGATGAGATTGTGATAGAAGCCGGTCACGACGCCGTTTGAGATCAACGGCGTGCACTGGCTGCGCGTCCCCTCATGATCGACCCACGCGCTGTACGGGCGCGCGGGCAGGGTGGCATCGTCGTAGAGATTGAAGCGTGGATCGAACAACGGCTTGCCGAGTTGGCTGCTCAACCCCGATCGGCGTTTGCCGCCCCGCGAGTTGTTATTGAAGGCGAACGAGCCGTTGAAGGCCATCAACATCGGTTCGAGTAAAGACGCAAAGGCGCTGGGCGAGAAGAGCACCGACTGCGGTCCGCTTACCGGCTCGATGGGTTGTCTGGCCCAGCGGAAACGGCGCGCCATGCGCCGCGCAAAATCGAGGTGGCTGTCGTCCAGCTGCGTCGTCGCAAACCGATCGAGCGCGACCAGCACTTCGCCGTCCGCGTGCCGTTCGATCCACGTCTCGGCCTCCAACCACGAACGCGACAGGTGCGCCTTGCCGCCGTTGCTGTTGTGCAGGTCGATCGTTTCGTGGATGCGGCTCACATTGAGTTCGATGGCGAGATGCGGATTGTGCTGCCGCATCACACCCAGCATTTGTCGCGTCCAATCACGCAGATCAGACTCGGTTAGGTCATCGACAGCAGAGTGCGCTTGATCGCTCGTGCTGAGATCGCTCGGAAAAGCGAGCGTGGTTGGCACTTTCACCTGGGCGCTGGCCGTGGCGCGTTGAATGAGTTGGTCGTCGCTGAGGCCATCCGTGGTGCTGGCATGCCCGACCTTGCTATTCGTGATTACGCGCGCCGCCCGTCCGCGGTAACTCTGCTGCTCGATCGACTTGACGCGGCTGAACTTGCAGCCGACGCGGGTGACGTCTAAATTCCGTTCAATGAGTTCAACTTGCTTATCCATCTCACACCTCTTTTGGATCCACGAAGAACACGAAGTATCACGAAGAATTCAACTTCGTGTTCCTTAGTGAACTTCGTGGATCATCTTTATGCTCCACCCACCAAAACGTCTCTCACGCGGATGTGCGGCCCGCCATCGCAGACGGGCAAGCCTTCTGCGCCCTTGCCGCAATCACCCGAACTTTCATCCCAGGCGAAGTCGCTGCCGATGCCGTCGATGTTGTGCAACGTCTCAAAGACATTGCCCGTCAGCGTCATCGAACGCAGCGGTTCGGCGAGTTCACCATGCCGGATCATGCAGCCGTGCTTGGCGACGAACGTGAAATCCTCCAGCAGCGTTTCGCCGCCCGCCCAATCACGCGCATACACGCCCAGTTCGATGTCTTTGATCAGATCGTGCAGCGCCCCGCCGTCAGATGCGGCCAGCGCCGTGTTGGTCATACGAACTTGCGGGGCGTAGCGATACGACGTGGCCCGCGCATTGCCGGTGGGCGCTTCGCGCATCTGCCCGGCTGTCTCGCGTGAATGCAGCCGTCCCACCAGCACGCCGTCACGCATCAGCCACGTTTTCTGCGCAGGCACGCCTTCGTCATCGTAGGCCAAACTGCCGCGCAGTCTCGACACCGATCCATCATCGTAGATGTTCAAGTTGTGCGGCCCGAATTGTCGGCCCAGCGTCATCATCACACGCGCGTCGGGATTCTCAGCGATGAAGTCCGCTTCCGATAAGTGCCCGAATGCTTCGTGAGTGAACAGTCCTGTCATGATCGGATCGAGAATAACGGTGTAACGGCCGGCCTTCACCACTTGCGCCGACAACTGCTCGACGGCTAAACGGGCGGCCGCCTGGGCCAGCTCAGTCCGATCGAGCACCGCCTCATAACCGCAGGCCAGCGCCAGCGATTGGTTGCCACGCTGGACGTTGTCGCCATCACGCGCCAGTGCCGTAAATTGCAGATCGATCAACGGGCGCTCTTGATAGATGAACGCGCCCTCGGTGTTGGCGTACCACGTGGAGACGAAAGCGTCGCTGTAGGCGACGTAGGTCGATTCGATGCGCGGATCGGCATTCAGCAGCAGATCGTTGTAGCCGCCGACGAGCACTTGCTTATCATCCAGCGGCACTATGCGGAAATCGATCGAGAGATCCGCCGGGACGCGAGCGACGATCGGTTTGACGGGGGCCAGCGTGATCGGATCGGCATCGAGCGTATGCGCCAGCCGGATCGCATCACACACGCGATCGCGCAGATCGGCATGGCCCGTAAAGGTGGCCGCGCCCCAGCCGCCGTGGGTCGCCAACGCGCGCGCGAAACCGCCAGCATCGATGGAGGTATCGACCGTGACGAGCTGATCGCCGCGATAGACCAGGTGCGTGGTTTCGCGCCGCTCCAGACGGATTTCGGCGTAAGGCGTGTTGAGTTGACGAAGCGCCTCGAATAGACGGTCCTGCATCGCCGCCTCCAGCGATGACAAATCACCCCCGACGTGGTGAGGTCGAAGGTCGATTCAGTGTGTCATGTGTCGGTCGATAGACTGCGAAAGCGCCAGATTTCTCGGCAAAACAAGGGGGAAACAGCGGTGTCGCAACTGCCTGTTAATTTTATCATGCCCCACGTTGACGGCGTCAAGGGGGAGTTTACCGGCCTACATCTGGCGATTGTGCCAGACGGGATACCCAGTCATGGGGTACGATCTGAGGCCGTGTTCAGATAGTGGACACAGATTTGGCTGTCCACAGCCCCTGCCGAACGTCTCCCTCTTTACGCTTTCTTGACAAGCCGCGTCGCTTCTTGACACCCTTTTGACCCCGATCTGCGGCACAATGAAAGCGTCGATTTCACTGGGAGGTAATAGTTCATGGACGTTTTATTTCTGATCGTTACGCTGCTGTTCTTCGGCCTGTCATACGGCTTTGTGAAGCTGTGTGAAAAACTATAAGGGGGAAACATGCCTGCACTCTACATCATTGGCGGTTTGATCTCGCTGGGCCTGTTGGCGTATCTGTTTGTCGCTCTGCTTAAACCGGAGAAATTCTAATGACTGTCAATGGCATTCTACAAATCGCGCTTTACCTGGTCGTGCTGATCGCGCTGGCCAAGCCGATCGGCTCGTATATGGCCCGCGTGTATGAAGGCGAATCAACATTTCTCGATCGCCTCCTCGGCCCGATCGAGCGGTTGATCTATCGCGTGAGCGGCATTCATCCTGATGTGGAGATGAACTGGAAGACGTACACGGTCGCGATGCTGATCTTTAATCTATTCGGCCTGTTGGTCGTGTACCTGCTGCAGCGCTTTCAACAGGTCTTGCCGCTAAACCCGCAGGGCCTGAGCGCCATCTCGCCCGATTCGTCGTTCAACACCGCCGTCAGTTTCGCGACCAATACCAACTGGCAGGGTTATGGCGGCGAAACGACGATGAGTTACCTGACGCAGATGCTGGCGTTGACGGTGCAGAACTTCGTTTCGGCAGCGGTGGGTATGGCGATCGTCGTCGCGTTGATCCGGGGCCTGGCGCGCAAATCGGCCCAGACGATCGGCAATTACTGGGTCGATCTGGTGCGCACGACGTTGTACATCTTGCTGCCACTGTCACTCATTCTGGCGATCGTGTTGGTGTCGCAAGGCGTCGTTCAAAACTTCAATCCCTATCAGCCGGTGTCCTTGCTGCAATCAACGGTGGATGGGAATGGGGCCGCGGTCACCACGCAAATCCTGCCGATGGGCCCGGCCGCTTCGCAGATCGCCATCAAGCAGCTGGGCACGAACGGCGGCGGCTTCTTCAACGTCAACTCCGCGCACCCCTTTGAGAACGCGACGCCGTTGTCGAACTTTCTGGAGATGCTGTCCATTCTCGTGATTCCGGCGGCGCTGTGTTACACCTTCGGCAAGATGGTGAAAGACACGCGCCAGGGTTGGGCGTTGCTGGCCGCGATGACGATCGTATATGTGGCGATGCTGGCCATCGCCGTCGGCGCCGAGCAGAACGGCAATCCGGCTTTCACACCACTGGGTGTCGATCAAAACGCGAGCGAGCTGCAAGCGGGTGGCAACATGGAAGGCAAAGAGACGCGCTTCGGCATCGTCAATTCGGCCATCTGGGCGACGTCGACCACGGTCGCTTCGAACGGCTCGGTCAACGCGATGCACGACTCGTTCACGCCGCTCGGCGGTTTTGTGCCGATGTTCAACATGCAAATGGGCGAAGTGATCTTCGGTGGCGTTGGCTCGGGTTTGTACGGCATGTTGATCTTTGCCATCATCGCCGTGTTCATCGCCGGGTTGATGGTAGGCCGCACGCCCGAGTATCTGGGCAAGAAGATCGAGGCCTACGAGATGAAGATGGCGTCGATCGGCATTCTCGTCATGCCGCTCACGGTGCTGGTCGGAACGGCCATCGGCGTGTTGGCGCCCGGCGGCACGGCTACGATCTATAACACGACTCCGGCCGCGCACGGCTTTAGCGAGGTGCTGTACGCCTTCTCATCAGCGGGCAACAACAATGGCAGCGCCTTCGCCGGACTGGGCGCGAACACGCCGTTTTACAACATCGCGTTGGGCCTGGCGATGCTGATCGGTCGTTACTGGATCGCGATTCCGGCGTTAGCGATTGCCGGTTCGCTGGCCGCCAAAAAGATCGTGCCGGCCGGGCCGGGCACCCTGCCCACTCACACCCCGTTGTTCATCGTGATGCTGATCTTCGTGGTGCTGCTCGTCGGCGCGTTGACGTTCATCCCGGCATTGGCGCTTGGCCCATTCGTCGAGCAACTGATGATGATGGCCCATTAGAGGAAATATCATGACTGTCCATACCAAAGCTAGACCTTTATTCGAACCGCATATCGTGCGGCGCGCCATCGGTGATTCGTTCAAGAAACTCAATCCGCGCGCGCAGCTGCGCAACCCGGTGATGTTCGTCGTGCTGGTCGGCAGCGTGCTGACCACCGGCTTGTTCATTCAGGCCGTGTTGGGCCAAGGTGAAGCGCCCGCCGGTTTCATCCTGGCGGTGTCCGTGTGGTTGTGGTTCACGGTGCTCTTCGCCAACTTCGCCGAAGCGATGGCGGAAGGGCGCGGCAAAGCTCAGGCCGACACGCTGCGTAAGGCGCGGCGCGACATTGGCGCGAAGAAACTGGCGGACCCGCACCACGGCGCGAGCTACACCGCGGTGTCGGCGGGCACGCTGCGCAAGGACGATGTGGTGCTCGTCGAAACGGGCGATTTCATTCCCGGCGACGGCGAGGTGATCGAGGGTGTCGCCTCGGTGGATGAAAGCGCGATCACCGGCGAAAGCGCGCCCGTCATCCGCGAGAGCGGCGGCGATCGATCGGCGGTGACCGGCAGTACGCGCGTGTTGTCCGATTGGCTGATCGTGCGCATCACGGCCAATCCCGGCGAAACGTTTCTCGATCGGATGATCGCCATGGTCGAAGGCGCGAAGCGGCAGAAGACGCCGAACGAGATCGCGCTGAACATCTTGCTGGCTGCGTTGACGATCATCTTCTTGCTGGCCACGGTGACGCTGCTGCCGTTCTCGCTGTACAGTGTTCAAGCCGCAGGCCAAGGTGCGCCTGTGACGGTGACGGTATTGGTGGCGCTGCTGGTGTGCTTGATCCCGACGACGATTGGCGGGCTGCTCAGCGCGATCGGGATTGCGGGCATGGATCGCATGATTCAGGCCAATGTGATCGCGATGTCGGGCCGCGCGGTCGAAGCGGCGGGCGATGTTGATGTGCTGCTGCTTGATAAGACGGGCACGATCACGCTGGGTAATCGGCAGGCGACGGCTTTCATGCCGGCCGACGGGGTGTCGGTCGAAGATTTGGCGGATGCGGCGCAGATCGCTTCGCTATCCGACGAGACACCTGAAGGGCGCAGCATCGTCGTCCTGGCGAAGGAACTATACAACCTGCGCGAGCGCGATATTCAGGGCCTGGGCGCCATCTTTGTGCCTTTCACGGCGCAAACCCGCATGAGCGGCGTTAATCTCGACGCGCGGCAAATCCGCAAGGGCGCCGCCGATGCCATTGAGGCGTATGTGTCCGAGCGGGGTGGAAGTTTTCCAGCCACCGTGCGCGCTCACGTCGAACGCATCGCCAAGGAGGGCGGGACGCCGCTGGTCGTGTCCGATGGATCGAAGGTCCTGGGCGTGATTCAACTCAAGGACATCGTCAAAGGCGGCATTAAGGAACGCTTCGCGCACCTGCGCAAGATGGGGATCAAGACCGTAATGATCACGGGCGATAATCCGCTGACCGCGGCGGCGATTGCGGCCGAGGCCGGCGTCGACGATTTCCTGGCGCAAGCCACGCCTGAAGCCAAGCTCAAGTTGATTCGTGAATATCAGACCGGTGGCCGGTTGGTGGCGATGACGGGTGACGGAACAAACGATGCACCCGCGTTAGCGCAGGCCGATGTGGCCGTGGCGATGAATACCGGTACGCAGGCAGCCAAAGAAGCCGGCAACATGGTCGATCTCGATTCGAACCCGACCAAGCTGATCGAAGTGGTCGAGATCGGCAAGCAGCTGCTGATGACACGCGGCGCACTGACGACGTTCAGCATCGCCAACGATGTGGCGAAGTATTTCGCCATCATTCCGGCGGCCTTTGCCACGACGTACCCGGTGCTCAACCAGCTGAATGTCATGGGCCTGGCGACGCCGCAAAGCGCCATTCTGTCGGCGGTCATCTTCAATGCGCTAATTATCGTTGCGCTGATCCCGCTGGCGCTGCGGGGCGTGCGCTATCGCCCGGTCGGCGCGGCGCAGGTGCTGCGCGACCACCTGCTGATCTACGGGCTGGGCGGCATCATCGCGCCCTTCATCGGCATCAAGATCATCGATATGATTTTGGTGGCGCTGCATCTGGTGTAAGAAGGAGAATAACATGCGTGCACAGTTGAAACCCGCCATCATCATATTGGCGTTACTGACATTGATCACGGGCGTGATCTATCCATTGGTCGTCACCGTCATCGCGCAAGTTGCTTTTCCTGCGCAGGCCAATGGCAGTTTGATCGTGAAAGATGGAAAAGCGATCGGGTCTGAGTTGATCGGCCAGTCGTTCGATGATCCGAAGTATTTTTGGGGGCGACTGTCTGCGACGGGCACGTTCCCTTACAACGCCTTCAACGCTGAAAATTTGACGGCCTCTTCCGGCTCCAACTACGGGCCGCTGAACCCGGCGTTGATGGAGATGGTGCAAGGCCGCATTGATGCGCTGAAGGCGGCCGATCCGAACAATCCCCTGCCGATTCCTGTCGATCTAGTGACGGCCTCTGGCAGCGGGCTTGATCCGCACATTAGTCCGGCGGCAGCGGCTTATCAGATCGATCGGGTGGCACGTGCCCGCGGATTCGACGCAGCTGCAGTGCAGAAGTTGGTCGATCAAAACACTCAGGGCCGCGACCTGGGCATACTCGGTGAGCCGCGCGTGAATGTGCTGGAACTAAATCTTGCGCTGGATGCTATGGCTCCGGCGAGCCCGTAAGCAACCGCCGAAGTATTCTCCGTTGGGTTCTTTCGAAGAAAGTCGCCGAGGGAGTATTTTCTGCGTGGAGGTGTGGTGTGAACAAATGGCATTTGAACCTCTCAGTTCAGTTGATTGAAGGCAGCGTGTTGGCGGTAGGCCTGGTAGCGGGCACGACGGCGTTATTCCTGTTTATCGGACGCAGCGTGCTGGGCGAAGGCGTCATCGCGTTGTTGTACCTGGTGCCCATCGGCTGGAGCACCACCCGCTGGGGACAGCTGCCCGGAGTCTGCGCGGCGCTCTCAGCGGCGTTGTGCTTTGATTTCTTTTTCATCCCGCCGTTCCTGACATTTGCCGTGGGCAGCGTGGAGGGTTGGTTGCTGCTGATTATCTTTTTGACGGTGGCGACGGTGATCGTGGGGCGCATTCAGTACGGCTTGCAGCGGGCGCACGTGCGCGAACGTGAGGCGCTGTTCATGTACGAACTGAGCACGACGCTAGCCGGAGCGCGCACATCCGATGCCATCGCGCGCACCCTGGCCCGCCAACTTCAGCAGATGCTGCAGGCCGCACTGGTGCAGGTGGTCATTGAACCCGATCGGGCGTCGACCCCGATCATGGTAAGCTCGCCGTCAACCGGCTCGAGCGCCGAAAAGCCCGATCAAATATTGCCTATGTTAGCGCCTCATCGCCTGGTGGGGGAAATTCGTCTCTGGCGAGGCCGCGTGCCCCTGCCTCCGGCGAATGGCATCCTGCTGCAAAATTTCGCGGAACAGGGCGCGCTCGCCATCGAACGGGTGCAGGCCGCTGAAGCGGAAATGGCGACACTGCGCGAACCATTGCCGGTGAAGGGAGCATAGGCCTAGCGGCGACGCGAAGATTGGCGTCAGTCATCTAATCGCCCTAGATTCCCACCCGCCCGGCGCGAAGCACGACTGAACGAGAATCACTCAAGCCGTGCTACAATGACAGCAAGCACCCTGATATGGAACCACGACGACCCGATCCCGATCAACTGCTGGCGCGGCTGAAGTCCGAAGAAGCGCAGCGCGCGCGCGGCAGGCTCAAGATTTTTCTCGGCTACGCGGCGGGTGTAGGCAAGACCTACGCCATGCTGGAAGCCGCGCATCAACGCCGGATCGAAGGCGTGGATGTGGTCATCGGCTACATCGAAACTCACCGGCGAGCCGAGACCGAAGCGCTGGTCGCCAATCTGGAGATCATCCCGCGCCATCAGATCGAGTATCGCGGTATCACGCTGGAGGAAATGGACGTCGACGCGATTTTGGCGCGTCGTCCGCTGTTGGCGCTGGTCGACGAGCTGGCGCACACCAATGCCGCCGGTTCGCGCCATCCCAAACGCTATCAAGATGTGGAAGAACTGCTGGCCGCCGGCATCGACGTTTACTCCACGCTCAACATTCAACACCTCGAAAGCCTGAACGACGTCGTCTCACAGATCACCAATGTGGTCGTGCGGGAGACGATCCCCGATCGGATTCTGGATGAAGTCACCGACATCGAGTTGATCGATCTGCCGCCGGACGAGTTGCTCACGCGGCTGCATGAGGGCAAAGTCTACGTGCCCGAACAGGCGGCGCGCGCGATCGAGGAATTCTTCCGCAAGGGCAATCTCACCGCGCTGCGCGAGTTGACGCTGCGGCGCGCCGCCGAGGGGGTGGACAATCAGATGCGGGCTTATATGCGCACCCGATCGATCTCCGGCCCCTGGGCGGCCGGTGAGCGATTGTTGGTGTGCGTGACCTCGCATCCGATCAGCGAGCGCCTGGTGCGCTCAGCCCGCCGCCTGGCCGACGAGCTCAACGCGCCGTGGACGGTCCTGCATGTCGAGCTGCCTCACGATGTGCGCATGAATCCTGAACAGCGCGAACAACTGGCGCGCACCATGCGCTTGGCCGAAGAACTCGGCGCCAAGACGGTGCAGCGTCCGAGCCAGTCGGCGACTGAGCTGATCCTCGATTATGCGCGGCGACACAACATCACCAAAATTATCATCGGCAAACCGCTGCGCCCGCGCTGGCTTGAATGGACCCGCGGTTCGGTGGTCGATCAACTGACGCGCCACAGCGGGCCGATCGATGTGTACGTGATCAGCGGCGATCCCGGCGGTGCGCCGCAGCCCGCGCCCCGCAACTGGGTGCCGCATCGACCATGGCGGCGCTATGCGGCCAGCGCGGCGCTGGTAGCACTGCCCACGCTGATCGGCGAGATCATCCGTCCCTACATCTCGCCGACAAATCTGGTGATGCTATATCTTCCCGTCGTCGTATTGGTCGCGATCTATCTGGGGCGCGGGCCGGCCATGCTGGCGTCGCTGCTGAGCGTGCTGGCCTATGACTTCTTCCTGGTGCCGCCGCGCTTGACCTTTGCGGTGTCGGATACGGAATATCTGCTCACCTTCATCGGGCTGTTTATTGTCGGCGTGGTGATCAGCACGCTGGCGGTGCGCGTCAGAGAACAGGCTGAAGCCGCCAGCGCGCGTGAAGTGCAAACGTCCTCACTTTACTCCTTTAGCCGCGATCTGGCCGCCGCCGTCACGCTCGACGAGATCGTCAGTATCATCGTAACCCATCTGGGCGAAAACTTCAGCCGCCAGATCATGGTGCTGCTGCCAGAGAACGGACAATTGGAGTTGAGCGGCTACACGCCGGAGACGCTGCGCGACGAGTATGAACAGCGGGCGTTTTCCAGCGCTTTCACACGCACGACTGACTCGTCTGTGCCGATCCAGCTCGACGAGAGCGAACGGGCCGTGGCAATCTGGGCGTTTGAGCACGGCCAGACTGCCGGCCGCGACACCGATACGCTGCCGGCCACTAAGGTGCGCTATTTGCCGCTGAAGACCTCGCGTGGTGTGGTCGGGGTGCTGGGGGTGCAGCCGCACGAGACGACCACCCATTTAACAACCGAACAGCGTCTCTTGATGGAAGCCTTTGCCAATCAAGCCGCGCTCGCCATCGAACGCGTGCGACTGGCCGACGAAACGCAGCAGGCCCGCTTGCAGGTCGAAACCGAGCAGCTGCGCAACTCGCTGTTGAGTTCAGTGTCGCACGATCTGCGCACACCGCTTGCCGCGATCACGGGTGCGGCCAGCAGTTTGATGGACGACGAGAACGCGCTGGCACCGGCCGCGCGGCACGAGATGGCACAGACCATCTACGAAGAGGCGGGGCGGCTCAACCGGCTGCTGCGCAACTTGCTGGATATGACGCGGCTGGAATCAGGCGCGCTGCACATCAACAAAGAATCGCAGCCGTTGGAAGAAGTGATCGGCGCGGCGTTGAGCCGCCTGGAAGAGCCGCTGGCCGATCGGGCAGTGAACATCCAGCTGCCCGCCGATCTGCCGTTCGTCCCGATCGATAGCGTATTGATCGAACAGGTCTTCATCAACTTGCTGGAGAACGCGATCAAATACACGCCCGCCCACAGCCCGATCGATCTCTCAGCCTCACAGGCTGGCGCGTCGATCGTGATCGAAGTGGCCGATCGGGGGCCGGGTTTGCCAGCGGGCGACGAGCAACGTATCTTCGAAAAGTTCTATCGCGCGCGTGCATCGCAAAACGGCAGCGGCGTTGGATTGGGCTTGACGATCTGTCGCGGCATTGTGGAAGCGCACGGCGGCCGCATGTGGGCCGAGAATCGATCGGGCGGGGGAGCCGCGTTTCGCTTCACGCTGCCGATCGAGGCTGAGGATAAAGCAGCGTGAGTACCGATCAACTGGTGTTGGTCATCGAAGATGAGCCGCAGATTCGCCGCTTCTTGCGCGCGACACTGGTCAATCATGGTTATCGCCTGATCGAAGCGATCAACGCGCAAGAGGGGCTGGCGCACGCCGCCACGCACAACCTGGCGTTGATCATTCTCGATCTGGGTCTGCCCGATCTGGACGGGCTGGATGTGACGCGGCAAGTGCGTGAATGGAGTGACGTGCCCATCCTGGTGCTGTCGGCGCGCGGGCAGGAGCAGGACAAGATCGCGGCGCTGGATGCGGGCGCGGATGATTACCTGACCAAGCCCTTTGGGGTGGGTGAACTGCTGGCGCGCATGCGTGTGGCGCTGCGTCACGCGCAGCAAGCCACCGATGCGAGCGAAGAGCCAATCTTTGAAGTAGGCGATCTGAAAGTGGATCTCACGCGGCGGCAGGTGACGGTCGCCAACGAAGAAGTACATCTGACCCCGATCGAATACAACCTCCTCAAGACGCTGGTGCAGCACGCGGGCAAAGTGGTGACGCAGACCCAGTTATTGAAAGAAGTGTGGGGGCCGGCTTATGCAGCGGAAAGTCATTACCTACGCGTGTACATGAGCCAACTGCGCCGCAAGATCGAAATCGATCCGGCGCGACCGCGTTATCTTCTGACAGAGCCGGGGGTGGGCTATCGCTTGAAGGTGGAGTAGCGCAAGTTAAGCAGCAAGAAACCGGGTTTCTCTCTGCCTGATGAAGTTGAAAATCAGATCGGAGAAACCCGGTTTCTTTTTTGTAATTGTTTACGGGGTGTCATTCTGAGCGCTTTCGCCAGGCGCGCAATGCGCGGGGGCGCGCCTGGCGAGAACGCTCCTCAGAATGACAGTTCGGGCGATCTTGCCGAAGGGTCCTTTTCATCGATCGTCGTTGAGGAACTCAGCTTGCTCAGGGATGACATCAATGACGCAGGGCAGGCCCTTCTCCGCAGATTGGGCATGATAGTAGTGCATGGGCAGGAGGAGGCGAAAGTTTGTCAGATAGTTGCGCAGGCCACCCGACGTCAGGATGTATTTGCGGGCCGAGAGCCGTTCGTTGAGACGCTGTACCTTCTGATCGGTATTCACGCCAGCCCGACCGCTGATCCGCAACACGCGATGATCAGCATGATCCTGCTCGACCTCGAACAGGACGCTTACCCGATGATCAGCCTTGACGTTGCGAGCGGCCAATGTCCAATCGGCCGTGCCGAGCCAGATGTGGCCGTTCAGGTAGATGAAGTACAGCGGATTGATGCTCGGCCGTCCGTTGCTGGACAGCGTGGCGATGCGGGCGACCATGCACCGCCGCAGGACATCGAGAACGGTCGGATCGTCAACTCTCACCGTGTACCTCGCGTAGTGTGCCGTAATCCCAGGCGACGGTTTTGAGCGGGAGCACCTCGAACCACAAGCGATCGACGGGTGCATCTGGTGGCGCTTCAGCAGGCTTCACGTGGCCGCGAATGTAGATGGCGCGGAGGTCGAAGAAGTGAACGCCTTCGTCGACGAGGAGGACGACCTCTTGATCGATGGCAGGCTGAAGATGTGCCGTCTCAGGAAGACCAACCAGATAGCGGCCATCACACCACACAAACGCAATCGGCTGAGCGTGTGGCCTGTCGTCGCAGGCAAAGGACAGGCAGGCACGCGGGACGCGCTCGAGCAGGTCGTGTGCGTCAACGGGATCGATGTCGCGGGTGATGTGCTTCATAGATGTTTACTCTTTAGTCCAAGCGAAGGTGGTATGGGTAAGGTGCATCCGTTTATCCGCTTCAGCATTAGATGACGCCTCTCATCCGTGGGGACATGATGTATAGGGCGACGATATCATGCCGCAACTTCCTGAATAATGGCTTCGATCCTGCGTTGTCTGGTCCCCTGGCTTTTGGCAGTCGAGAGCCAACGCAGGATCTGCCTCTTGCGTGAGTGCGTCAGATTTCTATATCCAGCCAGGGCGCCTTTTCTCCTTCGCAACGCTTTCTCCAGGTCGGTCGGGACGAGATCGGTTTGCTCAATCCTGAGCGCCGTATCCCATTGCCCGTTTTGATGGGCCTCAGCGACCTTTTTGAGTCCGGCTTCCGTCATCAGATCCGCTTTGATGAGTTGCTCAACGCGGCGAATGTTGCTGATTGACCAGGCGCTGCCGGCTCTGCGGGGAGTGAACCGGAGCGAATAGCGGGAACCGTCGATGCGCTTGTTCATGACATCAACCCAGCCAAAACACAGCGCCTCCTCTTGTGCTTCATGAAGTGAGAGAGAAGCCTCGCGCGCGCCTGTCTTGTAGAGCACAAGCCAGGCCTCAGTGGCTCGGTCGTAGTGAGATTCGAGCCATGATCGCCATTCGTCTCGACTGGTGAAGGACAATAGCTCGCGGTCATCCGTCACCCAGAACCTCCCGGAAACATAGGACTCGCCGCCTACCGCCCCAAATGTCCGCCGTCAAAACCGATGTACATCTGCCGCAATATGCCGTCGAGTGCGCATTCGATTATCCGTTGCAACATCCGATGCACCGGTCTTCATTCGCGGCGGCAGCGGCGGGGTGGGCGCGGCGCTGAAAGCACTTGATTCCAGACCTACTCCATATCATCCTCGTAATTGAACTCAACTTTACTTTGGACGATAACCTCATCAAGAGTGCTCCGCAGATGGCCTTGTTTTACTAGCGCTCTGAATCGTTCTCGGAGAACTTCAAGATTGATTATTTCTTCGATGCAACTCATGTATCTTTCAACTATTGCTCTGACTGGATACTGCTTTTCTGCGCCTTCTTTGAGCCTGTTACGTAGATCGTTGATGCTGGCCTCCGATTTGATGACAAAAGAAAGCGGGTAGTGCTCAAGCTTATCTATATCGAGAAAATACTTTCGGACATCGAGCGTTTCAGTAACTTGGAAGAACCTTCCTAACGGACGCATTACAACTCACCTTTCGGCCATTTGGCGGCCGAGTTTGCGAATTATCAGAGAAGCAGGTACCCTGTCCGGCATCCCAATTGACGGACAGGACCATTGGATCAGATCAAGACCACCTCGGAACGC
>Ga0182021_10001253_pt1 | contig 28939 bp, 28 predicted proteins | sample 612E3MmetaG_FD_120493 | JGI IMG/M metagenome (GOLD analysis project Ga0182021, IMG submission 120493) | Permafrost microbial communities from Stordalen Mire, Sweden - 612E3M metaG (Illumina Assembly) | ecosystem: Environmental > Terrestrial > Soil > Wetlands > Permafrost | place: Sweden...
CAGCCATCGCTCATTCGGGTTCCGCAGCGCCCAGAACTTCATTGCAGCCATCTACCACTGCTGTGCCCGGCTGCCGCTGCCCGTCGAACGCTAGTTACACTTTTCGGATAGGAGCCGATTTTCTAGTACCCGCGCCCCGGCGGCTCCGCTACCACTACAATCGAAGTAATGATCGCTCTACTGCGCGGCATACTCATCGAGAAGCATCCCAACCAGGCCATCGTCGAGACGGGCGGGGTGGGATACGATGTCACCATCCCGGTCTCGACGTTTACGCGCCTGCCTGAAGCCGGCAAGGAGGTGCGGCTGCGCATCCATACCCACGTGCGGGAGGACGCGCTGGCTCTGTATGGCTTCCTCACCCAGGATGAGAAGGCGCTGTTCGAGAAGTTGATCGGGGTGAGCGGCATAGGGCCGACGCTGGCGGTGAAGATTCTCTCGGGGCTGGCAGCGCCGGACCTCATCAATTTCATCCGGCGCGGGGAAGTGGATCGGCTGGTGCGCATTCCGGGGGTCGGCAAGAAGACCGCCGAGCGCATGGTGCTGGAATTGCGCGACAAACTGCCCGCGGTCACTGGCGAGGAGCCGGGAACGCCCGCCGAAGCCGCGCTCTCGCCCGTCGATCAGGATGTGCTCTCGGCGCTGTTGAACCTGGGCTGCGGACGTTCGCAGGCCGAGGCCGCGGTGCGCAAGGCCAAGGCGGCGGGAGCGGCGGCGGAGTTCGAACCGCTCTTCCGGCGCGCTTTGGAACTGGTACGCTAGCCCGTGCCCGATCCGGGGTAAGCTGGTAGCACATGCCCGACCGGCAACTGATTTCCGGCAACTGCCAGGCCGAGGATCTACAGTTCGAAGCGGGCCTCCGCCCGCGCCGTCTGGCCGATTTCACGGGCCAGCCCAAGCTGAAGGAGAACCTCGGAATCGCCATCCAGGCGGCCCGCATGCGCGGCGAAGCCATGGACCACGTGCTGCTCTACGGGCCGCCGGGACTGGGCAAAACCACGCTGGCCGCCATCATCGGGGAGGAACTGGAGGTGGCGTTCAGTTCCACCTCGGGGCCGGTGCTTCAGAAGAAACTCGACCTCACCGGGATTCTCAGCAACATTCGCGCGCGCCAGGTTTTCTTCATCGACGAAATCCACCGCCTGCTGCCGGATGTGGAAGAGATGCTCTACGCGGCGCTGGAGGATTTCCGGGTGGACATTCTGGTGGGCGCGGGTCCGGGCGCGCGCACGCATTCGCTGCCCATGCCGAAGTTCACGGCCATCGGCGCCACCACGCGGCAGGGGCTGGTCAGCGCGCCGTTGCGAGGCCGCTTCGGGCTGGTGCTGCGGCTCGACCCCTACCAGGTGCATGAACTGCAAACCATTGTGAACCGCTCGGCGCGCCTGCTCGGGGTGGCCATCGAAGAAGGCGCCGCCGAGGAGATCGCGCGCCGCTGCCGGGGGACGCCGCGCATCGCCAACCGCCTGCTGCGGCGCGTGCGCGACTACGCCCAAGTGCGCGCCAACGGCCGCATCACGCAGCCGGTGGCGCAGACCGCGCTCAACCTGCTGGACGTGGATCGCTACGGCCTGGACGAGATCGACCAGAAGATCATGCTGACTATCCTCGAGAAGTACCGCGGCGGACCGGTGGGCGTGGGCACCATTGCTGCGTCGATTTCCGAGGAGCCGGACACTATCGAAGAGGTGTACGAACCGTACCTGATCCAACTCGGGTTTCTGAACCGCACGCCGCGCGGGCGCACGGCCACGGAGCTGGCGTTCGACTACTTCAACGTGAAACCCAAGGTGCGCGCGGATGACCAGCCAGCGCTATTTTAGGCAACCGCTCTCTAACGTTCGCGGCTCGGATGCGCTCTCAGAGCCGCGAACGTTAGAAGCCGTGAAAGAATCCAGCTACGCAGGCGGAACCGCCTGCGCCACCACAACAAGTCCTGCATTTTCAGAGGTGGGGCAGGCGGTTCCGCCTGCCTCGCCCGCTTGCGGGCGCCTTCTTCACACCTTCTTAGAGAGCGGTGGGCCCAGATGTTCTCGTGACAGGCCCTAAGCTGTGAAGACCATCTATCTCAGTCTCGGCTCCAACGTGGGTGACCGCGAGAGCAACCTGCGGGCGGCCATTGAGCGGCTTGGGGCCGCCGAGGTTCGCGTTGTGCGCACCTCGCCGGTGTACGAGACCGAGCCCGTCGACTACACCGCGCAGCGCTGGTTCCTGAACCTGGTGGTGGAAGCCGAGACCGGCCTGTTCCCCATGCAACTGCTGGCGCGGATTGGCAGGATCGAGCGCGCGCTGGGGCGCGTACGCACGGTCGCCAAGGGGCCGCGGACCATCGATATCGATATCCTGCTCTACAGCCAGGCCGTGGTGCGCAGCGCCACGCTGGAGATCCCGCACCCGAGAATGGCCGAGCGGCGCTTCGTACTGGCGCCGCTGGCGGACCTCGCGCCCGGCCTGCGCCACCCCGTGACGCACCAGACGGTGCGCGAGATGCTGGATGCGGCTCCGGCGCAGACGGTACGCTTGATACACTCAGGTCTACGGTGCCCGACCTCTACGCAGCCCTGAAAAAGTACTGGGGCTACGACTCCTTTCGCCCCATGCAGGAGCGCATCGTCCAAAGCCTGCTGGCCGGCAACGATGTGGCCGTAATCATGCCCACCGGCGGCGGCAAGTCGCTGTGCTACCAGTTGCCGGCGTTGGCGCTGGGGCAGACGGTGGTAGTGGTCTCGCCGCTGATCGCTCTCATGCAGGACCAGGTGGCGCAGCTTGGCGACATGGGGATTCCGGCGGCCGTCCTCAACAGCACGCAGTCGGCCGAAGAGCAGCGCGCGGTGATGCGCGCGGCCGCGCAGGGCGCCTTCCGGCTGCTGTACCTTTCGCCGGAACGGCTGGCGCGGCAGGATACGGTCGACTGGCTGCGCAGGCTGCCGCTGGCGTTTTTCGCCATCGACGAGGCGCACTGCATCTCCGAATGGGGGCACGAGTTCCGCCCCGAATACCGCCAGCTCAGCTCGCTGCGCGAGAACTTCCCCGACAAGCCCATCGCGGCGTTCACCGCCAGCGCCACCAGGCGCGTCCGGCACGACATACTGGAACAACTGCGCCTGCGCGAGCCGCACAAATACATAGCGAGCTTTCACCGCGCCAACTTGCGCTACCTGGCGCACCAGTGCGACAAGGAGACGCACCCCCGCCTGCTGCTGGCGGCCCTGCGCGCCTACCAGGGCGAGAGCGCGATCGTGTACGCCCCCACCATCGCCGCGGTGGAGCAGACTGTGGACTTCCTGGCGGACCGGCGCATCGAGGCCGTCCCCTACCATGGCCAGATGGAGACTGCGAACCGCCGCCGCAACCAGGAGCGCTGGATGAACGACGAAGTGCGCGTGCTGGTGGGCACCATCGCCTTCGGGCTGGGAATCAACAAGCCGGCGGTGCGGGCCGTGATCCACACCTCGCTGCCGAAATCCGTGGAGCAGTTCTACCAGGAGGCGGGCCGCGCGGGGCGCGACGGTCTGCCCGCCGATTGCACGCTGCTGTGGCAGCCGAAAGACGCGGGACTGCTGGCCTACTTCATCGAACAACTGAACGACCGCGACGAGAAGGAGCGCGCCTGGCAGCGGTACCACGCCGTGCGGCGCTTCGTCGAGAGCGACCGGTGCCGGCATTTGCAGATCTGCACGCACTTCGGCCAAACCCCCAAGTGGCAGCGGTGCGAGATGTGCGATGTCTGCGGAAACATCCCGGAGTGGCTCAAGGCGCCACCCGAAGCGCCGCTGGCCGTGAAGAGGAAGCGCAAGCCGAAGACTGCGGCGCGGCCTACACCGCCGCCGGCCGCGCCGCCCCGCGCGGAACCGCTTCCCGCCGCTGTTCCCGTAGGGGCCGGGCAGGTCCGGCCCCCGGCGCCGAAACCGCCCGACCGCGACCTGGTCGAGTTCTTCAAGGAATGGCGCCGGCGTACGGCCCAGCGCGCCGCCGTCCCGGCCTACGTCGTGCTCAGCGACGCCGCGCTGGAGGATCTTTGCCGCAAGCAGCCCGCGAATCTTCGCGAGCTGCTGGGCGTTACCGGGGTCGGAGAGCGCAAAGCGGAATTATACGGAAGCGAAATCTTCGCTGCCTTCGAGGCTTACCGCAACGGGGTCCGCGCCGAGGCGCGGGAGGTGTCGCAGGTTTCACCCGCCGAAGAGACCGTGCGCCTGCTGGCGGAGGGTAAGAGCTTCGAAGAGATCGCGCGGATTCGCGGCCGCCAGTTTCAGACGGTAGTCAACATGGTGGCCGATCTGGTGGAAAAAGGACGGCTGGAGTATCGCCCGGAGTGGGTGGGAGAGGCCAATCACCGCCAGATTGAGGAGGTGGTGCGCCGGCTCGGCCCACAATGGCTGAAACCGTTGCGCGAAGCGCTGCCGGCGGAGATCACCTACGAGCAGATTCGGCTGGTAGTGGCGTTCGTGCGGCGGGAGGATTCGGTAAAGCAAGCAGAACAAGCATAGAGAGGCTTATGCCATTCTTGAAGCATGGGCCGAATCAAGTACGCCGATCAAGTCCGGGAACAGGGTCGCCGCGAGTACATGGGGCCGGCCCGGCGGCTGAAGGGCCAACATCCGGCAGCCGGTCAGGCACCGGACGAATCGCCGCTTCTGCGATTGTGGGGAATTGGGAAGAAGGTCTTCCAGCGCCTCGGCGGAGGAGAGGCGTTCATCCGAAGCGAACGCAAACAATGGAAACGATAGGACGGCGCAGGGACCCCTCTGCACGGGCGTCAGGGCGCGCACGCCGGTGTGGACCTGTTTCTGACAAACGACCGCCGTTTGCAGGGGCTGGTGATTCCAGGAATCGATTTCATCGCCGGAATGGATGTAAATCTACTCTGACGGCGGTCAGATGAACATCTCTTCGTCTTGGGTGGCTTGATCGACGGAGGGCTTGCGAGGGCCGTGCACCAGGGTGGAAACCGCGGCTGAAATCCCGGCCGCCAGGCCGTTCGCTTCGCGCACCGGCCGCAGCACGGCGCGCTTCATGGCGTCGCCCACTTGCCCGACCTGCTCAACGGTGCTGTCGACTGCCTGGTCGATCTGCTCGAGGCGGGTGCGGGCGCGATCACCGGCATCGTGCAGGAGCTCGCCGATACGCTCGACTTGCTGCCGCCCGGATCTGACCATTTCGACGGCCTCACCGGAGATCTCGGAGATCCGCGGGCGGGTCTCTTCCATGATCCGGTTGGTGGTGGCCAGGACCGACTCGAATCGATCCGCCACGGGGGCCATCTTCTCGGCCGCGAGTCCGATCTTGTCGATCATCGGCCCGAGCCTCCCGATGACGGGTTCGGCCTCATCCGCCAGCGGCCCGACCTTCTGTTGCATCTTTCGGGCAACGCGATAGAGGGCGAACGTCGCCACGGCATGCAGCACGAACGCGATGCACGCCAGCGCCACGCCCAGCGCCACCACGATGCGAAACGTGTCTTCAGTCACGCGCGAGGAGCCTCCCCCAGTTTCCGGGTTACGTCGCCGAGCCTTCGCCGGAAGGCTCGCGCGGGCTAACGGCGTCGCGATAAGCCTGCTTACCGGCTTCCACGGCATCGGAGAGGGTATCCTTCTGACGGCCCAGGGCTTCCTTGCCCTTCTCCACCCACTCCGCGGCGGTCTGCTTGATTTCCGAGCTGCGCTGCTTCACATAGTCGGTGCCTTCGCCCGCTTTGTTTTTGATGACCTTGCGGGTCTCCTCTCCGGACTGCGGCGCGAAAAGCATGCCAATGCCGACACCCACACCTAATCCCAGCAAGAAGCTGGAAAGCCCGTTCTTATCCATGTTTCCTCCCTGTCAAGCGACAGCTTGAACCATTTTCCAGTATACTCCCCATGAGAATATTTATTATGGAGGAGCGCAAAGTACGCCGGTTGGATGGCGGCGCACTGTGGACATACGCCGTCAGGGTACTGGGGGACCGGGCCCATTCCACCGGCGAAATGCGGGAAAAGCTGCGCCGCCGGGCCGAGCGCGCGGCCGACGTGGATGAAGTGCTGGCCCGCCTGAAGGAGGTCGGCTACCTGGACGACCGCCGCTACGCGGAGGGATTCGCGTCGGCGCGCCTGGCCAACGAAAAACTGGGCCGGATGCGCGTCATCCAGGACCTGCGCCAGCGGCGCGTGGCGCCGTCCCTGGCGGAACGCACGGTGCAAAAGGTCTACCAGGACGTCGATGAGGAAGCCCTCATCGAAGGTCTGATCCGCCGCAAATATCGCCTGGCGGAACGCGAGGGGCTGTTTCGGGAGGACAAGGATCTCGCCGCCGCCTACCGCCGGTTGCTGCGCGCCGGATTCCGCTCGGGCGAGATCATCCGCGTGCTCAAACGCTTCGCCAGGAACCCGGACCTGCTGGATGCATTCGAGCCGCCGGAAGAGGAAGAAAAAGAGGTTTAGCCGCCCCAGCGGCGGCCACGGCGGCCGTACGTCCCGGTGTGATAGGCCACCAGCAAAACCAATCCAATCAGAATCACGATCAAGAACGTGCTCATATGAAGGACTTCGCGATCATCACCTATTTTATGCAGGCATTGTGACAGTTTAGTGACAGATCGCGTTACAGTCCGTTCACGGAAACGGATCCCTCGCCGCGGAAAGCCCGGAAATGCGGAGCGCATGGAATGCCTCCCTTATAATTGAGGTGATGCCGACCACGGAAGAGACGCGTGCGCGTCTCGCCAAGATCCCCGATTTAACCGTTTCCATGGACGTTCCGCTTTCCCGTTACACGCGATTCGGGATTGGGGGCCCCGCCGATCTCTACGCCGAGACCGGCAGTGTCGAAGCCTTCACCGCCGCGCTGGCAGCCGCGCGTGTGAGTGGCGTTCCGACCATGGTGATCGGCGGGGGCACCAACCTGGTGGTTTCCGACGGCGGCTTCCGTGGAATCGTGCTGCGCTACCGCGGAGACCGCCTCGGGGCCGCCGACGGACGCGTCATAGCGGAGGCCGGCGCGGTTTTGCAGGATCTGGTGGACTTCGCCATCGAGCGCGGCTTGCAGGGCCTGGAGACGATGGCGGGCATTCCCGGCTCGGTTGGCGCGGCGGTCTATGGCAATGCCGGCGCATACGGCCACTCGCTATCCGAGCGGGTGGTGAATGTTCGTTTCCACGACGGCCGCGAAATCCGCACCCTCGCCAACGAAGCGTGCCAGTTTCGGTATCGGGAGAGTATTTTCAAGAGCCACAAGGACTGGATCGTCTTCTCGACGGAGTTGCTGCTGGAGCCCGCCGATGCGGCCGCACTGCGGCAGACCGCCGCGGACATTCTCAAGATGCGCAACCAGAAGTTTCCCGTCACCTTGAAGTGCGCCGGCAGCATCTTCAAGAACCTGCTGCTGCGGGACCTGCCCCCGGCGGTAGCGGCCGAAGTCCCCGCCAGCGCGGTACGCGAGGGCAAGATTCCCGCCGCCTGGTTTCTGGAGCAGGTGGGCGCCAAGGGGTGCCGGCGCGGCGACATTCACGTGGCCGCCTATCACGCCAACCTGATCTACAACGCCGGCGCGGGAACCGCTTCCGATCTCCGCGCGCTCATCGAGGAGCTGAAGGACCGCGTGCGCGCGCGCTTCGGCATGGAACTCGAAGAAGAGGTGCAGTACGTGGGGTAAGCCAGCGCTGTTCTCCCACCGCGCGCCACCATCAAAGGTCATGGGGTTGAAGGCCGGTCTTCTTTGACATTTTCGCAAGGATGGCAGGACCAAGTTCCTCGGAATCGTGTAACGAAAATGGATAATCCGCCCACCCGTTCTTCTTCATGATCTTGTGTGAGCCCACCGTGCGGTCATGACGCCAGCCGATTCGTTTCAGGGCGGCGAACACACGACGCGCCTTCGCCGACGGCCAAGAGATCATGCGGCAATGTCAAATACGGCATTCGCCGAATCGGGAGGTAACTCACCGTGGGCGATCCGGTCGAGAACAATCTCCCGCGCGGCCGACTGCGCTCGTTGAATCGCGTCCTGCTTCGAATTCCCGTACAGGAGGACGTTTAATTCCGGTACTTCGGCAATCCAGCGGCCATCGACCTCGCGGTCGAGCTCGATCGTGAGCTTCACAGCCACAGCTTACCACCGGCGGCGTGCGTGAGACGAAGGCGAGACCGTCCGGGTTTCCGCGCGGGGGCGTTGTTTGCCTCTGGCCTCGACTGGACGGCGAGATTGTAAGAATGCATTGGGCCGGGCCCAGCAACGGTGTACACGGCTGGCTTGCGGTTAGCTTGGCTGGGATTCAGCCGACCATCCGAGAGTGGCAGGGGCCTACGTTCCATGCCCTGCGCCGCCGTTCCAATCCGATGCCGATCACCGTTCCGAACTACAACGGTAAGACTGATCGGCTTCAGTTCGGAACACTGATCGGCATCCCTCGGAATCCGCAGACTGCCAAAGGGCTGCAAGTGACCTGTCGTCTGGATCGCCGGAAATACCCGACCGGCAGGAAGGTGACGGATGAGGAAATTCGGCGGGTGAACCTGCAACGGTGTCGTGAGGTAGCAAATATAGGAGCAAACTATGTCTTCGTCGGAAGGATGGTCCTGAAATGCAGATTTATAGTTCTTCGTCTGGCCAGGTTCCTCCCGCACCTCTTGGGCGTGGGCCTGACGTTGCTGGGGGAACGAGTACATTTCAGGGCGTGGCCGGAGGAAGTCAAGCGTTTGGTTCGCCTGCTGCGCCCCAAAGGACTACATTGGTGGACTGTTGGTCGCGGCCCTGATACCAAACGTGATTGCCGTCATAAAGAGTTCCTCTGTGCTGCGGTTAAAGCCCTACAGGGGCTCATCGCAATTGCCGATCTTCCTCTCAGGGCATTGCTGAACGTATCTCATACCGGCCGGCTCCTCACCCCCGCAGCTCGCCGTCACGTGGCACGCATGGTCCGCGCCATAGCTCCCACGGCTGGCCGCCTGGATCGCCGCTTTGCGACCCTGCTGCGCCGGCGCCGCTATGACGGCGCGCAGATCCGGGCCTTCCTGGCCATCACCCCCGCCGCCGCTTCACGCCTCCGCACGCTGCCCCAATTCCTGGAGCAGGTGGAATACAACGGCCGCCGCCTGGCCAAGCTGAATGTTCCGCCAGGCGCGGTCGACGAGGTTCTGCGGGAGTTCGGCGGCCTGCTCGACCCGGTGCTCGAGGGCCGGTTCGAGCCGGCGCGGGAGCAACTGCAATTGGCCACCGTCCTGGTTCTGAACGACACCTTCTACCAGGTCCGCGAGGCCGAGAGCCAAGCCTTCTTCGGCCTGTACCACGCCGAAACCGAGGCTGCCGACCTTGCGGACCTGCTGCGCCGCGTGGTCCGCGTCCTCACGCCGGCATTCCGGGCGAGCGCAGGCCGCCTTTTCCTGCTCGACCAGCCCGCGGCCGGAAGACTCGCGCGCCCGCTCTACATCGAGCGCGGCCGGCCCGATGAGCGGCTCATCGCCGACCCGGAGATGCGCGGGCGCTACGCTTCCTATTGGTCGTACCCCATAGGCACCGGGGCGCTCCTGCAGTTCGGGTTTAGGGTGCGCTATCCGTGGCTGCCGCGCGAACTGGAGCTGCTCGTAGCCGCGGGCAAACGCTGCCATGAGGCGCTCGAGCGCGCCCGCATGGAGAGCGAAATCCGGCGCCTGCAGGCCGAAGCGCGCTGCACGGAGGAAGACGAACGGCACCGCATCGGCCGCGAACTGCACGACGAAGCCGGCCAATCCCTGCTGCTGCTGCGCCTGCAACTGGAGATGATCGAGCGCGACGCTCCCGCGCTCCTGCGTCCGCGCCTGGCCGAGACCCGCGCCATCGTCGAGCGAACGGTGGCCGAGTTGCGGCGCCTGATCGCGGCACTGAGCCCCACCGTGCTGGACCGGTTGGGCCTGAAATCCGCGCTCCGCCAACTGGCCGGGCGGTTCCGGAAGATGCACCCAGCCAGCCTGCGACTGCGGATTCCGTCCCTTTCGGAGGGTCTTCCCAGGCGAACCCAGGAGGTAATCTACCGTGTTGCACAGGAGTGCCTCCAGAACATTGCGAAACATTCTCAGGCGGCCCAGGTAAACCTTTTGCTATCGACCGCCGATAAGAGTATCAGGCTGAGCGTAGCGGATAACGGCGCCGGCTTTTGTGAGGAAACGGCACGAAACCAGCCGATGTCGTTCGGCTTGGCGGGCATGCGGGAGCGGGCCGCGCTCCTGGGTGGAACGCTCGCCATACGAAGCGCACCGGGAGAGGGAACCAAGGTCACCCTCCAATTGCCGCGAACCTCCGCACCAGTGACTCGAAATGGCAAAGATTCGCGTACTCTTGACTGACGATCACACCCTGTTCCGGCAGGCAATCCGGACGATGCTCTCGGCCGAACCCGATCTCGAGATCGTGGCCGAAGCAGCCAACGCCTCGGATGCGGTTGACATGGCCCGGCAGGTCCACCCCGACGTGGTTCTGATGGACATCGGGATGAGCGGCATGAGCAGCTTCGAAGCCACGCGCCTCATTCGCAAGGAGCGCCCCGAGACCCGTGTCGTGTTCCTCTCCATGTACGACGACGAGGATTACGTAGGCGAGTGTGTGGACATAGGCGCCAGCGGCTACATTCTGAAGGAGAGTCCCGCCGACCAGTTGATCACCGCCATTCGCGAGGTGCATCGCGGCGGCAGCTATCTCAGCCCGCGCCTGCTCACCCGCCTGGTGGCCGATTTCCGGGTGCAAGGCCGCGGCGGGCCGGCGCGCCAACCGAGGTTCGGCACGCTGACCAAGCGCGAGCGCGAGATTCTCAAAATGCTGGCGGAAGGCCAGTCGGTGAAAGAGATTGCCTCCAGCTTCGAGCTCAGCGTCAAGACGGTCGAAGCTCACAAATTCAACCTGATGCGCAAGCTCAATATCCACAACAAGGCCCATCTGGTGCAGTACGCCATTCAGAAAAAGATCATCCGCCTCCCGGAAATGGCCACGGCGTAGCGCGTCCGCGGTGCCACACGTGTTTCACGTGACACAAGTCGTTAGTTTACAAGCGTCCTAGAATCAGTGGCTTGTGGTTTGGTCCCTGTTCTGCATCTTCCCGTCGCGAACGGAGAGGCGACTATGGGAAGTTTTCTAGGCAGCGTACTAATGGCGGCGATCACGTTTCCGGTGGCGTTTTTCATGGCGCGAGGCTGCCTGCGCGGCGTCATCCGCATCATCACCGGGGGAGAGCGCCACGATGTGTTATGATCGCAGCCGTGGAGAGATGGCACGCGGTTCTCTGCGCGCTCCCGTTCCTCATTCCATCGGGCGCTCAGGCCGCTGACGACCTGAACGGCGCGGCGCGCGATCTGGCGCGCCAAACTGCCGCCTTCGCCGGCCCGGGCGAGCCGGTTTCGGTCGAGTACCGCAACGCTTCCTCTCTGGAGCCGACTCAACTCGGCCAGGCGCGCGGGGCGTTCGAGGCCGCGCTCAGGGAAGCGGGCCTGCGGGTCGCCGATCTGGCGCCGGTGGCCGAACTCCGCCTCACACTCTCCGAGAACCAGTCGCAATACCTGCTGGTGGAAGAAGCGCGCAAGGGCGACCAGCGGCAGGTCTGGATGGCCGCATGGAAGCGGACCAAACCGGCGACGGCCGCCCCGCCGGGCGTGGCGCTCGACAGGAATCTGGTGTGGGAACAGGAGGAGCGGATTCTGGATGTGGCGTTCCCCGCCGCCGGTATGCTGGTGCTCTCGCCTTCCAAGGTGACGCTCTACACGCGTCGGAGCGGCGGGTGGGAGTTTCGGCGGGATGTTCCGCTGGCGCCCGGGAAACCGTGGCCGCGCGACGTCCGCGGCCGGCTGCGGGTAACCGGCGCGAGTTTTCAGGCGTTTCTGCCGGGCTTCGAGTGTGGCGGCGCGGTGGAGCCTTCGCTCTCGATGGATTGCCGGGCGGGCGACGCACCCTGGGAACTGGAATCGGGCAGCCGAGCCACGCTGCTGGCCAATTTCGCCGCTGCACGCAATCACTTCGATGGGCGCGTGGCCACCGGGACCGGTTTGCGAAAAACGGTGGCGCCGTTCTATTCCGCGGCGTCCGCGGGGGATCCCCAGTCCGCGGGGGAGCGGAACCGGTTGCTGTGGCTGCTGGCCATGCTGGACGGGCGTACACAAGTCTTCGATGCCCAACTCGACCCGGTGGGCGCCATTGGCTCGTGGGGCAGCGACATCGCCGGTACGGAAGCGAGTTGCGGCGGTGGTTCGCAGGTGCTCGCCACGCGGCCCGGCGATGCGGGCGGGCCCGATGCCATCCAGGCCTTCGCGATTGTGAACGGCGCCGCCGCGCCACTCACCGCGCCGGTGGAGTTCGCCGGGCCGGTGACGGCGCTCTGGCCTTCGAGCGCCACCTCGGCCCTGGCGGTCGAGCGAGATCCCCCGACAGGTAGATATGCGGCTTATGTCATCAACGTGGTTTGCGGCCTGTAGGGGCGGGCGGCGCTGCCTCGCCCTGGCGGCGCTCGCGGCCACCGCGGCGGCCGCCACGCGCCCGCATTATGGCGGCACGTTGCGTGTTGAAATACGGCAGACCTTCGAAACGCCCGACCCGCCCACCGCCGGCTACGGAATGCCCGACCTGGCGCGGGCCTTCGCCATCACGCATTGGGAGGCGGGCCGGCGCGCCGTGTACGCGGCCGACGAAAACGCCCCGGGGGGCCGCCCGTTCCTGGACACGGTGGAAATCGAGATGGCGCGCGCCTTGCGCGACCAATCCATCGATCTCGAACTCGGCAAGACGGACGTGGCGGAAGTCGGTCCCAGCGAGCTGCGCCGCCAGCCAGCCAGGCGCAAGCTCTGGGGGTCCGCGCCGGTGCGCCTGGTGGCTCTGGTTTTTTCTCCACGGGTGGGGGACGCGCGCGTCCGCGAGGCACTGGCGCTGGCAGTGGACCGCGCCGCCATCCACAACGTGCTGCTGCAACGCCAGGGCGAGGTCTCCGCGGCGCTGCTGCCGCAGTGGCTCTCGGGCTACGCTTTTCTATTTCCCGCCGCGGCCGATGCCGCCCGGGCGCGCACGCTGGTGATGGGCCTGCCGCCCGCGGTGCGTGCTATCTCACTGGGCGTGGAGGACGTCGCGGAGCGGCCCGTCGCGGAGCGCATCGCCCTCAACGCGCGCGACGCGGGCCTGGCGGTTTCCGTGGTTCCGCGGGCCGCCGGCGCCGACGTGCGCCTGGTGGAAGTACGCATTGGGTCGCTCGACCCGGCGGTCGCACTGGCGGGCATCGCCGCCTCTCTGGGTCTTCCGGAGCCGACGCAGGCTGGTTCTCCAGAGGCGCTCTACGTCGCGGAGCGCGCGCTGCTCGAAGGCTTCCGCGTCATCCCGTTGTTCCATCTGCCGGATGTCTACGGGGTGAATCCGCGGGTGAAGGGCGGGCCGGGCATCGCTCCTCTGGGTGAGTGGCATTTTGAGAACCTGTGGGTGGAAGGCGGCCGGCCATGACTTTCCGCACCCGTCTGCTGCTGATCTTCACGGTGGCGGTGGTGGCTTCGGTGGCGCTGGTGGAGTGGCTGGCTACCGACAGCGCCCGCCAGGCATTCGAGCGTCTGGAAACGCAGCGCGTGGACGGCCTGGTGGCGCAGTTCCGCAAGGAGTTCGCGCAGCGCGGGCGGGAGATCGTGCGCGCCGTGAATGGCATCGCGGCTTCCGAGGCGGCCGTCAACATCGCCATCGCCGCCGACTATTCCCCTTACTACAACGAAGCCGCGTCGCTCGCCTCGGCGCACGGGCTCGACCTGCTGGAGCTGGTGGCGGGCGACGGCACGATTGTTTCTTCGGCGGAATGGCCCGCCCGGTTCGGCTACAAGCAGGACTGGCTGGCGGAGCCCGCGGATTGGGAATCGCGCGGCGCCTTTCTGAGGCGGGAGGAGCTGCCGGATGGAGTCGCGCTTTCGCTGGTGGCGGTGGGCACGGCGAGCGCCGGCGGCCGCCAACTGTATGTCGCCGGCGGGCAGCAGCTCGACCGCGAATTCCTCTCCAGCCTGGTGCTGCCGGAAGGCATGCGACTGCTGCTGTACCGCAATCTGGAACCGGGGTTTTCGCCGGCCGAGCTGGTGGGCGGACGAGTGGAAGACGTGGCCCGCGTACGGCCGCTTATCGAGCAGGTGCAACAGCGGAAACGCGCCATCGCCCGCACGCTGGGGAGCGGCGCCGGCGCGGAGACCTTTCATGCCCTGCCGCTCACGGGGTACCAGGACGATCTGCTGGGCGTGCTGCTGATTTCGAGCTCGCGGCGCGAGTTGGTGGAGCTGGAGTCGGTGCTCCGCCGGACCGGCATGGGGGTGGCGGCGGCCAGCATCCTGTTGGGAATTGCGCTGAGCTGGTGGGCCACGGCGCGCGTCACGCGCCCGGTGCAGCAACTGGCGCGGAGCGCGGCGCGCGTGGCGGCCGGCGACTGGGGAACCACCGTGGAGGCGCCTTCCGCCGATGAGATCGGGCAACTGGCGCGCGCCTTCAATCGCATGACGCGCGAACTGGTGGCGCAGCGCGAGCGCCTGGTGCGGGCCGAGCGGGTGGCGGCGTGGCGCGAGCTGGCGCGCCGCCTGGCGCACGAGCTCAAGAACCCGCTATTCCCGCTCCAGATCACCGTCGAGAACATGCAGCGGGCGCGCGAGCGCTACCCCGAGCAGTTCGACGAAGTCTTCCGCGAAGGCTCCACCACGCTGCTGGCCGAGCTGGCCAAGCTGAAGCAGATCGTCGCGAGCTTCAGCGATTTCGCCCGGATGCCCGCGCCCGAAATGCAGCCGGTGAGCTTCAACGAGCTGGTGAGCGAAACCCTGAAGCTGTTCGAGGCGCAGTTCGCCCGGGCGCGGGTGCGCGCCGAAGCCGCGCTCGATGCCCACCTGGGCCCCGTCCAGGCCGACCCGGACCAGATGACCCGCGTCCTGCGCAACCTCATCCTGAACGCCATCGACGCCATGCCCGAGGGTGGAACTCTCACGGTGCGGACGGTCGCCCTCGAAAGCGGCGTGCGCCTGGAGGTTTCCGACACCGGCCAGGGCCTCACTCCCGAGGAGTCGAGCCGCCTGTTCACGCCGTACTACACCACCAAGACGCATGGCACCGGTCTGGGCCTGGCGATTGTGCAATCGGTGGTGAGCGACCACCACGGCCGCATCGCGGTTGAGAGCGCGCCCGGCAAAGGCACCACCTTTCGGATCGAGCTGGGGTAGCGCGGGGACGAACACCAGAAACACACCCGACGTGTGCCAATCTCAAAGGAACCACCCAAGAACAAACTCGCAGCGCCGACGTGGCGCAGAGTCTCACTCTGCCGGGCCCAGAGGGCACCCCCGACTCATCGGGACGCTCTTTGGTACACGTCCGGCAGGCGTCCCGACGAGTCGGGACGCGGCAGGCATGAGTGCCTGCGCCACGGGGGCCAGGTAGCCAAATGTGAAGTTGGTTTTGCGTGATCCCTTAGGCATGAACTTCGACGGCGGTGGTGAGAATCTCCCGGCTGAGCGCCGCCGAGCGCTCGTCGTCGGTCAAGGTCTCCAGGAAGAGTTCGATGGCCTCGCGAATATTGGTGAGAGTCTCCTCGACCGTCTTTCCTTGCGATTGGCATCCCTTCAGTTGCGGACACCAGGCGTAGCATCCGTGCTCGTCCTGTTCGATTACGACACTCACCTTGCGCATCATCGCCCCGCCCTCAGCTCCGCATGCGCAGCAGCAGGTACAGGCCCGTCAGCGAGAATACGCCGTCGGGCGACCAGGCGGCGATCATGGGCGGAAGCAGGTTGACGTCGCCGACCTTCTCGAACAGCGTTCCGATTCCCCAATAGGCCACCGCAATCGCAATGCTGACGCCAATCCCCGTCATGGCCCCGCGGTTGCCCACCAGAAAGGCGAACGGCACCGCGATCATGGCCATGATCAACGCCAGCAATGGCACCGAGAATTTGCGGTACAACTGCACTTTCAGCTTCACCGTGTCGAACCCGCTACGCTGCAGGTCGCGAATGTAGCGGTCCAGTTGCAGGAAGTTCATCTGCTTGTCCTGCACGGCTTCCTTGAGGAAATAGTCGGGCGGTTCGGTCAGCTCGGGAAATGTCGTGGCCTGCGCGGGAAACGGGCTGTAGGACGTGCAGGCCAGGTCCCGATATCCGCAGCTCCAGCCGTCTTCGAACACCCATGTCTTCAGAGTCGCACTCCAGCGCGCCCGCTCGGCTGAAATCTGCCGCTTGAGGCGGAAGGTGGCCGGCTCCAACTCGAAGACGCTGACCCCCACCATCACCTTTTCCGTGGTATCGAAATACCGGTAGTAGTAGATGCGAGACCCGTAGCCCATGATCCACTTGCGGTCCGGGCGCAGATAGGTTTGCGTGGCACGGCCCTTGATTTCGTCGCGCAGCGCGTCCTGCCGCCGGTTGGCCCCGGGCACGTAGTAAAAGTCGAACAGGAACAGCCCCGCACAGAACAGCGCGCTTCCGATGAATACCGGGAGGGCCAGCCGGTGAAGGCTCACGCCGCAGGCTTTGAACGCCGTCACCTCGTTCTGCTTGCTGAGCACTCCGAAAGCCACCAGCACGGCCACCAGGATGCTGATCGGCAGCGTGTCGTAAATCAGCTTGGGAGTGAGGAAGAACAAGTAGGTGAACATCTTCACGAGCGGGATCTTGTTGCGGATCATGTCGCCGATCAGCTCGAAGAAATTGTAGATCAGGGTCATCGATACGAAGCTGGCCAGCAGCACTACCAGGTAGAACAGAAAGTTGGACAGGATGTAGGTATCGACCAACTGCGGCAGCAGAGGCAGTCTCCCGCCCACCCGGCGCGGCCTCGCAGGTTGGCCGGCTTTCCTCGACTTCAGCCTTTCCCACAGCCCGCCGAAGGCCGCTTGCACGCCGCTGAGCAGATCGCTATCCCCGGGCCGCTCCATGCGCGCCAGAAAAATCAGCCCCGCCAAGCCGAAAACCACGTCCGGAAGCCAGATGGCTACCGGCACCGGCAGTGCGCGCTGCCGCGCCAGGCCGATCAGCGAAACCGAGGAAAGGTGGTAGCAGAAGAACGCCAGGAACAACCCAATCACGTATCCGGCCGATTTGCCGCCCTTGCGCGTGGCGATGCCCAGGGGAATTCCCACCAGCGCCAGCATGATGCAGGCCACCGGGAGCGCGAAGCGGCGGTGCAGCTCCACCTGGGCATCCAGCCGGTCCGGCCCGGTGTAGTGCATCAACTGGCGGGTGTTCATGGCGCTTGAGGCCAGCGGCTTGGGCACCGGGGGCGAGGCGTACAGCGCCTGCTCCCAGCTTGGGGAAAAGCTGTCGTTGGCCTTGCTGTCCTTGCCCATTTCATGCACGGCGTGGTCGCGCATGGAAAGCTGGATGCGGTTGTTCTTGGGATCGGACACGGCGAAGGCTTCGCGCGCCACGGTAATGAGGGGGCCGGCGGCCTTATCCCGCATGCCGCCGGAGCGCCGATCGGGCGGGGTGAGGTCGGCAATGAACACGGGGTGCCAGACGGTGGTCACCGGGCCCGGCCGCACATCGCCCACGTAGAGGATGGTGTTGGGGAAGTCCTCGTCGAAAACGCGCGGCTGGATTTCCGCGGAGAGTTGCGTCGCCATCAGATCGTTGACGATGCGCGTGCTTTCGCGAATGGCGAACGGCGTCAGCCGCAGCGAAGCATAGCCCGCCAGCCCCGCTCCCATGGCCGCAAACACCAGCACCGGCGCGACCACCCGACGGCTGGAGACGCCCGCCGCGCGCATGGCGGTGATTTCTCCGTCGCTCGCCATGCGGCCCAGGCCGACCAGAATCCCCACCAGCACTCCGAACGGAATGGTCAGAGGGAGCACCGGGGGCATCGCCAGGGCAAAAAGGGTTAGGACGGTTTTGAACGCGGCGTTGCTGCTGCCCACCAGCACTTCAAACAGCTTGTCGACGTGCTGCAGGAAGATGACACTGGTGGCCAGCAGCGTGCTGAGGACCGCGCTCGAGAGGATCTCGCGAAAAACGTAACGGCCGATCAGGCGCAACTCTGCCCTCCGCTCAGCGCACCAGCTCCGGCGCCGGTGTTACCGGCAGCATGGGCAACTCTTCCTCCGCCGGATGGAGTTCCAGATCGTCGATCAGAATGGAAGGCGCCACCACACACGTTTCAGCCGTGAAGGAAGACGCGCCGATCAGAGCGAAGGGCGCCGGGCTGTTCATGAATTCGAATGCCGTGCTGTCATCCCCCGCCGCCAGTATGTCCTTCAAGGAACGGACATTCAACCCGCGGAAGCGCAGGCCCCGCACCAGCTCTTCGCGGCCATCCGGGTAGACCTTGTATATGAGGATCGGAATGCTGACCGGCCGCGTGCTGCCCTGTGCGCCGGAGAGCAGCCGCCGCACCTCGTCGAGCGAAGCAGAAGACGGAAAATCCATCTTGCGGACGATGATGCCGTATGGCTTGTCGCGGGTCCGGCAGAGTTCTATCAGCGTCTTCTTCAATTCCGCCGCCGGCGTAGTCTCCGAGGAGCCGATGAACAGGTTGCTAAAACCGGCGGCCGAGGCGCCGTAGCTGCCCGGCATGCGCGCGCGGCCGTTCGACCCTTCAAACCCGCGCACCGGCTGGCGGGTCAGCAGGAATCCCTTGAGCAGGCCTTTTTCGATGAGGCGCAGCGGCGCGGCCATCACGCCTTCGCGGTCCACGTCGTAGCTGCCGAAAAGCGGGCGGCCGCGCCATTCCTTCTGGGTGGGGTCGTCCACCACGTCGAACGAATCGGGCAAAATGCGCGCCCCCACGCGGCCCTCCAGCTCGCTGGGCGAAACCGCGCCGCCGCGCCCCTGGTCCGCCGCCGGCCGCCGCGTAAGCGCGAGGTTTCTGCCCAGCACTTCCGCGAAAATCTGGGCGCCCGCGACGCCCGCGAACAGCACCGGCCCGCTGTAATCTTCGCCCTTGGGCGCGTGCGCCAGCGCTACCACGTTCTCGGCCAGAGCGGTAACGCCCCGGTTCAGCTCGGCCTCGGTGGGCATGTGCGCCGCATCCAGCGAATGGAATGCCACGGCATCCCGCACGGTCATGCCGTCGGGCGCCTGGGCCGTGGCCTGGGCCCGCAGATAGGTGGCGCTTTCCGGTGCGCGCACCTCGGCGCCTTCGGAATTCACGAGGTAGAAGCCGCCGTCGCCGGATTCCAGCACCACGGAGGAATTCCGAACCTCGGGATACTGCGCGAAAACCGCGGAGAGCGCCCGCACCCGGTTGGTCCAAGCCTCTTCATCGATGGCCAGCCGGGGGAGTGTCTGGAGGTAGTGCGCGGGCGCGGCGTGCGCGAAATCGGCGATCTGCTCGCCGGCCGTGACATTACGGAGAGCCGCACGCTTGCGGGAGATGGCTTCCACCGCCGACTTGTACACCGAATCGGTTTGCAGCCAGAGATACCGGCGCAGCACGGGATAAGCGTCGTCCAGTGGAAACCGTTCCAGGTTGTAGCGCGAGCCGAATGAGAAACCGCTGCCCGAGTAGTTGGTGTTGTCGAACTTGTAATCGCCCACGCGCACGCGGACTTCCGGCGAGCGAAAACGCTCGTGGCGCCGCGCTACCACACCGCCCAGGCTGGCCGTGACGGCGAAACTCTCCTCGTCGTCGATCAGGTATTCGATGAAATACGGCGGCTCGAGGTTGGGGACCGTCAGCTTGCGCGAGCGCTCGAGCTCATCGTGCATGGCCCGGAACGTCGAATCGGTCGCGGGCGCCTGGGCGCTAAAGGCGATGGCTGCGCCCAGCGCCAAGGCGCAGAGGAGCAGCGAGATCACCGGGTTGACAGACGAAAGCGTCTGTCCCACCTTGGCTTGTGGGGCAGGCGCTTTCGCCTGCCAACCGGCCACGCGCCTCACTTCGAGGCTCCCTTGCTCTCCGCCGATGGGGGTTCGGGGAGCAGTGGAGGACGGTCCTGGGACTTGGCCTTCTTTTCAATCTCGATTTCCGAAACCAGTATGGCGGGCGAAACCGCCGACACCGGGACGCTGCCCGATTCGGCGCCGCAGTATCCGTTAAAGACCTCGGGCTTGTCGGAAGTGGCGAGGATCTTCGAAAAGCTCGCCAGCGGCGTGCCCACGATGTCCGCGCCGCGTACCAGCTCGTCCGGCCGGCCGTCGGCATACACCCGGTAGACAATCACCGGAATCACCTTGAAAGCCTGCAACCCGGCGCGCTGCGTGGTGGTGAATCCACCGGTGATGTCGCGGAAGTAGAGGCCGTAGGGTTTGTTCTGCCTCTTGACCTCGCCGATGAGCATCTGGCGCAGCCGGGCTTCGGTCACCGCGTTGGACGATTCCACAATCAGGTTGGACTGGCGCGAAACCACCTCCAACCCCGGCTGCCGCCGGCCGTGCCCGTTGGAGTGCTCGAAGCCGCGGATGGGCGAACGCGACATCAGGAACGTCTTCAGCACGCCTTTGTCGACCACCGTCAAGGGCTGCGCCTTGACGCCCTCGTCGTCGTAGGCGTACCAACCGTTCAAATCCACCGACCCGACCTTGCGGCGCGTGGGGTCGAATACCACCGAGAGGAAATCCGGCAGGACTTTGGTGCCCACGCTCTTGGTAAACGTCTGGCCCTCGCTCTCGTCCTTTTGCCGGTGGCCCTCGACCCGGTGCCCGAAAATCTCGTGGAAGAAGACCCCCGCGGCGCGGCCGGAAAAGATCGCCGGGCCGACAAACGGCTCGGCTTCAGGCGCGCCGAGCAGGGCCGAGACGTCGCTGGCCACGCGGTCGATAGCCGCCAGCAAGGCCTTGTCGTCGGGGAGCCCGGCCGCATCCACGGCTTCGAATGTATCGAAGGCGTTCAGGTCCGTGCCGTCGGCCGCCCTGGCTGAAGCGGTGATCACCACGCGCGCGAAACCGCGCCCGTGCTCGAGGCGCGAGCCCTCGGTGTCGACCAGGTAGCGCGTATCGGTCTGGCACAGCACCGAGACGTGCGAGGTGAGCACGCCGGGGTACCGCTGGAAGCGCCCCGACAGCTTGCGAACGCGGTCGCTCCAGGCCGCCTCGTCGAACTTCAACCTGGGCGGCGTTTGCTGGGAAACGGCTGGCGCCTCGGTAGAGAAATCGTCGGAATTGTCCTCTTCCGCCACCTTCACCTGGGTACTGGTTTTGATGCGGATCAGCCGTTCCGCGGCGGTGCGATAAGCGCGGTCGGTCTCGAGCCACAGCCGCCGCTTGATGGAGTTGACGTTGTCCTCGTAGGTCAGCGAGGCGCCCGAAGTGAACTGGCCGCGGTCTCCCCGCACCCGGTGATAGTTGTCGAGCTTGGGCGAGCCGACGCGCACGGAGACATCCAGAAAGCGGTCCTTGCCGCCCTCGGTGGCAGTAATCGCTCCCAGGGTGCCCGAGACCGACCGAAGCTCCTGTTCCGTGACCTCGTAGCTCATGAAGTACGGGGGAGGGTCCGCTTTCTCCTTCAGAATGCTGAAGTTACGGTTCAGCTCCTGGGACATGGCGTCGAGCAGGACGGACGGCTGAGCAGAGGCCACCGAGGCCGCCGCAATCAGGAATGTGAGCTGAAGCAAGACCGGGCGGATCAAGTGTTTAGGATAGCATTGCGGCCCGAACCGCGGCGTTCCGAAACCCTGGCGGCGCTACGCCCCCGCGGCGGCCGCCATCCGGCCCTTCTCTTTCAGTCCCGAAAGCGCCAGGCCGTACCGGCCGCGGATACCGGTCTTCTCGAATATGTGCTTCACGTGAATCTTGACGGTGCCGGTGCGGATGCCCAAGGCGATGGCGATTTCCTTGTTCTTCATCCCACGCTCCACCAACTCCATCACCTGCCCCTCCCGCGCCGTAAGGGCCGCGCGGCCGGTGCGTACCGGCTGCTCCGGCGTGGCAACCAGATCCTCTTCCATCCAGGTGCTTCCGCCAGCCACGTGGCGGATGCAATCCAGCAGAGTGTCCAGCCGGGCCGTCTTATGGACCACGCCAGCGGCGCCGGCCTGCAGCAACCGCAACGCCTCGGCTCCCGACAGCGCACCACTCCACACCACCGCCGCCGTGCGGAACTCCGCGTACCGCAGCGTCCTGAGGCACTCCATCACGGCTTGGATGCCGAAGGACTTGTCCACCACCAGAATGGCCGGCTGCAACTCGCGCACGGCGCTCATGCCATCCTCCAGCGAGGTCTCGGTAGCGAGGACGCGCAACCCGCCAGCCGATTCCAACAGGTTTCGAAGGCCTTCCATGGCAATCGGTTCGGTGTCGCAAACCACAACACTATCCATTGGAACTCCCTTCGCGCGTGTCGCGCGCTCGTCTATCTCTATCCAGATATCGGTCGTAAGGTCTGAATACTGTAGTAGCCCCGGGGGGGATACGTCTCAAGTATTCACCTTTTCGCCACTGCGCCCAACGGGTACTCGGCCAGGTCGAGCCAGCAATTGTCCAACTTGTTCCGGACAAATACCGTCCGCTCCGCTCGAAACACGCTGCCAGCCCCGTATTCCTGCCAGCGCCGCCGGGCTAATTCGTGAATGGCCCGGACCTCCTGCTGCGGAATCTCCTGCGCCAGCGTGATGTGGGGATGATAGGGAAATGGTTCCTGGAACTGGAGCGCGCCGGTGTTCATGGCCGCGTTCATGCGCCGCAGCTCCGCGGCTCCCGCGCCGATTTCGAGATAGATCACGTTGGTGACGGGGAAGATCTGAAGCCCGGTCAGCTCGATTTCGAAAGGCGCCCACCCTTCCGCCAAAGCGCGGACCTGTCCGGACGCCGCCTGCCATTCCCCCGCCAGCGGCCGGGGCGGCAGCACGCTCACGTGCGCGTGCGGATTGCAGCCTGGCGCCAGTTCCCGCCGGAGGTCGTCGAGGAAGCGTCCCAGCGGCTCGGGAACATAGATCACCAGGGCAAAGACGTTGAGCTGCACCTCGGCTGGGACACTACCGGACGCCCCGTTGTCGTCAGAACCCATGCTCTCTATATGGTAACCGTTTTGTAGCTTCCTTCGGGCACCTGCTAGGCTTTAGGGAGTGCCAGACCCCAGCCAGCCAAATCCGCTTCTTACGCTCGAGTTTCGAATTCCGTTCGACGGCATCCGCGCCGCCGACGTCGAGCCCGCCGCCGCGGAGCTGCTGCGCGATGCGCGCGCGCGCCTCGAAGCCATCGCCGCCCAGCCCGGAGAGCGCACCTTCGAGAACACCATGCGCGCGCTCGACCACCTGACAGAACCGCTGGATTGCGCCATGGGAGTGGTGCGGCATCTCGAATCGGTGGCCACTTACCCGGAACTGCGCTCCGCGTTCAACGCGGTGCAACCGGAGGTCAGCGCGTTCTACTCGAGCATCCCCCTCCAGGAGGGGCTGTGGAAAGGTATCAAGGCGTATGCCGCCACCCCGGAAGGCGCCGGTCTGGCGGGCGAGCGGCGGCGCTACCTGGGCAAGACCGTGGACGATTTCCGCCGCCACGGCGCCGACCTGGACGCCCCGGGCAAGAGGCGCCTCGAAGAAATCGACGTCGAGCTGACCCAGCTCACCACCAAGTTCTCGGAGAACGTGCTGGATTCCACCAACGCCTTCGAGCTCCTGGTGGCCAGCCAGACGGAGCTGGCCGGGTTGCCCGCCACCGCGCTCGCCTCGGCGCGCGAGAGCGCCGAGCGCAAAGGCCGGGACGGCTGGCGCTTCACCCTGCAATCGCCCGATTACTTCGCGGTGATGACTTATCTCGACAAGGCCGCCATCCGCCGGCAGGTCTACCTGGCGCATTGCGTTCGCGGGGCGGCGGGCCAGTGGGACAACCGCCCGAACATCGTGCGCATTCTCGAGTTGCGCCGCGAGAAGGCCCGGCTGCTGGGCTTCCCGGATTTCGCGGACCTGGTGCTCGACGACCGCATGGCGCATAACGGCGCCCGCGCCATGACGTTCCTCGAAGATCTGAAGGCCAAGACCGAGCGGCGATTCCAGGAGGAGAACCGGGAGTTGCTGGAGTTCCGCCGGTCTGTCGAAGGGCCGGACGCCCCCCAACTCGACCCCTGGGACGTGGCCTACTACGCCGAAAAGCAGCGCGCCGCTCTCTACGACTTCGACGAGGAGGCGCTGCGGCCCTACTTCCCGCTCGAGCGGGTGACGGCCGGCCTGTTCGACCTGGTGAACCGTCTCTATGGCATCCGCGTGTCCGAAGAGCCGGGTGTGCCGGTGTGGGACCCGCAGGTTCGCTACTACTACATCCACGACGAAGACGGCGGGTTCCTGGGCGGTTTTTACACCGACTGGTACCCGCGCGAGAACAAGCGCGATGGCGGATGGATGGACGCCCTGATTACCGGCGGTCCGGCCGGCGGCGAATTCCACCCGCACCTGGGTCTGATCTGCGGAAACCTCACCGCCCCGGTGACCGGCCGGCCGGCGCTGCTCACGCATCGCGAAGTGGAGACCATTTTCCACGAGTTTGGCCATCTGCTGCACCATCTGCTCAGCCGGGTGGAAATCCGCACCCTGGCAGGCACGGGCGTGGCGTGGGATTTCGTCGAGCTGCCCTCGCAGATCATGGAGAACTGGTGCTGGGAGCGCCAGGCGCTGGACCTGTTCGCGCGCCACTGGGAGACCGGGGAGCCGATCCCCGACGCCCTTTTCGAAAAGATGAAGCGAGCCCGCACCTTTCGCGCCGCCAACGCGCAGATGCGGCAAATCGGTTTCGGCGTTGTCGACCTGCTCCTGCATACCCGCTATTCGCCGCAGCGGGATGGCGACCCGGTGGAATACTCCCGGACCCTTTTACAGGAGTTCACACCGGCGCCGCTGCCGGCAGAGCACGCCATGATCGCGGCCTTCACCCACTTGTTTGGCAGTCCGGTAGGCTACGGCGCCGGCTACTATTCCTACAAGTGGGCCGAAGTCCTGGATGCCGACGCGTTCACCCGCTTTCGGGATGAGGGCATCTTCAGCCGCGAAGTGGGCGCCGAATTCCGCGAGAAGATCCTCGCCAAGGGCGATAGCCAAGACCCGGCGGAGTTGTACCGCCACTTCATGGGACGAGACCCCGATCCGCAAGCGCTGCTGGAGAGATCCGGGCTGGGGTGACGGGGACATTTCCGTCACAAATCCGGGCCGGCCATCGTATTGAAGGTGTGCAGCCCGCCGAAGAAATCGCGCTGGAGCCGGCCGGCGCCGATGCCAGCCCGGACAGCCGTACCGGCGCGTGGTTCGACGCCCTGTTCCGGGAGCACTACCCGCGAATGGTGGGCATGCTGACGCGACTGACGGGCGACCGAGCCCACGCGGAAGAGATTGCGGCCGACGTCTTCTGCAAGCTGGCGCGCCGTCCCGCGCTTCTTCAAAGCCGGGAGCAGCTCACGGCGTGGGCTTGGCGGGTGGCCACGAACGCGGGTTTGGACGCGCTACGCCTGGCCTCGCGCCGGCGGCGATGGGAGCAAGCCGCCGGCGCCGAGAGTCTGCGGGTGTCGGAGCCGGTGGACGCGCTCGACGAAATGCTTCGCGACGAGCGTTGTGGAAGGGTCCGGACGGTGCTGGCCGCTCTGAAGCCAAGGGAGGCGCAACTACTGTTGTTGCGCGCCGACGGCCTGGCTTACCGCGAGCTCGCGCAGACGCTCGGCATCCAGCCGCGCTCGGTGGGGACGCTGCTGGCGCGCGCCGAACAGGAGTTTGAACGCAAGTTTCGCCTGCGCTACGGAGACAAGGTATGAGGCGATGTTGGTCTGAAGGCGCGCTGAGGGCGTATCTCGACCGCGAACTGCCCCCGGAAGACATAGAGCGGGCGGCGGCGCACCTGGGAGAATGCCCCCGGTGTGAAGCTCGCCGCGCGGAACTGGCCGGGCGGGCCGCGCGCGTCTCGGGGTTCATGAATGTCCTTCCCGAGCCGGCCAGGGCAACCTCGCTCCCGCTCATCAGGCGGCAGCCCCGGACGGCTTGGCAGTGGGCGGCGGCTGCCGCCCTCGCGGCCGTAGTTGTGATGGCGTTCGTGCTGGCGCCGAAGCGCTTGGCGCCCGTAGCTCCGGGCCCAGAGAGCACCCCCTTGCCACCGGTGTCTTCCGCCCTGCCGCCCCCCCCAAACGCCGGGTCGCCGGTGCAAACTGCGGCCCCACGTCACTCCAATCGTCAACCGGTGAGGGTGCGGCCCGCAGTGGACTATTACCTGGCCCTGGACGACGAACCCATCGAAACCGGCGTGGTGGTGCGGGTCGCTCTGGGTCCAACCGAAATTCCAGCCGACGTGATATTCGACCAGTTAGGGCGCGCACGCGCCATTCGGTTAATCGAGTGAACTTGAGGAGAGCTGACATGAGACGAATCTATCTAGTTGCCGCGGCACTGCCGATCCTTGTGCTCGGCACGCTGGCGCAGGAAGACATCGCAAGGCAAATCAACGTGTTCTATCGCGGTCAGTCCGCGGTGATGGGACCGGCCGTGAAGGGGGCGCCGTACTCCGCCGAGGAAGTGACGGAGTCCACGCAGGTTCTCGCCGACGGCACTCGCATCCATAACGAGAGCAAGACCACCGTCTACCGCGACAGCGAGGGCCGGATACGGCGGGAGACCCCCGGCCAGATTACGATCTGGGATCCGGTGGCCGGCACAACTTGTTTCCTCGATCCAAGAGCGCAGACCGCGCGGAAAGTGCCCGTGTCGACAGTGGCGACTTACACCGCAAGACCGACGGGCGCCGCGAGCTCGACATCCACCAGGACTGAGGCCAAGACGGTGACGGTCACAGTGAACGGAACTTCGGCTTCTCCGGTAACGTTCGCTGGCGAAAAGGTCGTGGTGAACGTGATTCCGGGTGGGACAATCACCAAGACAGAGGTGCAGGCCGGGAAAAAGGAATCTCTAGGCACGCAGACGATGGAGGGCATGAACGCCGAGGGCAGCCGCACCACTTCCACCATCGAAGCGGGCGCGGTCGGCAACGACCGGCCCATCCAGATCGTCTCCGAACGTTGGTACTCGCCGGATTTGCAGACCGCCGTGGTGACCCGGCACAACGATCCGCGGACGGGAGAGGAAGTTCTCCGGCTCACCAACATCCGCCGCGCCGAACCGGGCGCCTACCTATTCCAGGTGCCGGCCGGGTATCAGATGGTAGACCAGAAGGAGCAGAAGTAGCGCCATGTGGGGCCGGACTGCATCCGGCGCGGCGATTGGCAATCGCCGCCGGGCCGAGGCGTCACTCGGCCCACTGCTTACACGCCGCCTTCATGTCCGTTTTCGGAAAGTCAGCCCCCTGGAACAGAAGCGGTTCCCCTGAAACCTTCGAAAGCGCATAGGCGCAGCAATCGCAGAAATTCAACCCTGCGGGATGGTTGCCCTTCCCGTACTTCCTCCATGCGCTCCTGGCCTCGTCCGCCAGTTCCGGCGTGAACGGTACGCTATCGATCTTGGCCCTATGTAGCAGCAGGTCAAGCTCGCGCCCACCTTGGCCGCCCTTTCGCGCTTCGATTACGATCGCGGACTCCAAGGCGTTGACAGCCGATATCAAGCGCACCGGATCGCTGGCGATGGAATCGATAAAGCGTTCGAATCCCCGTTCCTCCAACAAAATCGCAATGATGGCAGAAGTATCGATCACCATTTGGACTACGCCGGCAAACCGTGCTCGTCAAATCCGATGATCTCTTCAGGGCTGCGCATGTCGTGGTCTGGCAGAGCCGCGCACCGCTCGCTGATGGCTCGCAATTCCTCCGTCAGGCGGGGCGCGAGGCGGCGCCCTGTCTCACGCTTCAGTTGCTCCCGGAGCGCATTCACTACGGCATCGGTAATCGATTGGCCGGTGCGCGCGGCCAGCGCGCGCGCCAACTCGTCGGCTTGAGCGTTCTTGATGTTCAAAGCCATGTACGGATTCTTCCCAAATGTATGCTTTCTTCCTAAACGATATGATAGCACAGCACATCGCGGAAGCCGGATACGAGGGATAGCGGTCTCGCATACCAGTGGGGCCGGTCAGGCGGCGGTCCGCGGCAGTACTTCCTTTTCGATCTGTGGCTGAATCTTTTGCCCGGCGACCTCAAGGTCGTAGGCGACCTGAAGATTCAACCAATACTGCGGCTGGAATCGGGCGTGCGATGCCGCCGCCGAAGCGGGCTGGCGCGCCGTGGAAATCCCCCCAGAGTTTCGACCAACTGTCCGCCAGGGATTTGCGCTTGTTTGAGACCGGTGCGCCTGCCGTCAACCCCAGTTGCCGAGAAACTCGAATTGGTTCCGCATGCTCGCGGCGGTCGTGGTAGCGCGAAGACGCAAGATGCGGCGCAACTGCTCGCCGACCGGGAACCGCTGCTGCGGTGCTAAAATCATTCCGGCGTGCTCTCTCGCCCAGCACCGGCCCACTCCATGTAAAGTCGATAGAAATCCGACACGTTGAACGTGTAGAGGACACACTCGTGTTCGGAAGCGAAGGCCAACTGCTGTTCGTCGGACCTCGCGGTGAGACCAGCGTCCAAAGGCGCGATCACGGTGATGCCACGAGAACCAAGAGCCTCGACAAGATCGCTGTCCATCGCATCCTCGTCGATGTAGATCTCGATCCGGCTCACAGGTGAGGATCAGCGCCTGTGCTGCGCTTCGAGGGCCTCTGTCTCCCGCGCTTCGGATTCCAGGTCCCGGTCGATCTCCGCCTGGTTGGCGTGATAGCAGGCAAGAGCCGCATGGACCTGCGCCTTGAGCGTGGCCGATTGCGGGAAGTGCGGCGTGGAACGCTGGGCGCTTCCGATAAGTCCTAACTAAAGACCCCGGAAACCGAGGATATAGGATTTCATTCCCAGAGCGTACCAATGCATACCGAGGGACTTCGCTTCCGACAGCGCCTTACGGTTCCCCCAGCCATCCGCGGCGATCCGATAGCAGGCCACGACCGTTCCTGTGCGGTCTTTCCCCTCTCTACAGTGGACAAAAACCCGATCCCCGGAATCCAGAATCGTGAGGATTTTAATGATGTCCGTCTCCCGGGGCGCTACATGTCCGTTCATGGGAACGTTGACGTAGCGCATATCCGCAGCTTTGACGGCGCGCCCTTCCGCTTCGGTGGAGTGTTCATCTTCGCGGCGCAGG
>Ga0182021_10001254_pt1 | contig 28937 bp, 22 predicted proteins | sample 612E3MmetaG_FD_120493 | JGI IMG/M metagenome (GOLD analysis project Ga0182021, IMG submission 120493) | Permafrost microbial communities from Stordalen Mire, Sweden - 612E3M metaG (Illumina Assembly) | ecosystem: Environmental > Terrestrial > Soil > Wetlands > Permafrost | place: Sweden...
GAGTGCGCCCGGGTTGACCGCAGGCTATCACCGCTTCGGGGTCGATATCGAGCCGGACACCATCGTCTGGTACTACGATCGGACCGAGGTCTGGCGTGTTCCAAGCTACGACGAGGCCACGCGGCCGATGTTCCTGCTGCTCAACTTGGCGCTCGGCGGCGGCACCTACAACAACGCCGCTGGTGACGACTACGATTGGAACCTGACCCCGAATCCCTCTGATCTCCGAGTCGCCTACGTTGCGGTCTGGGCGAGCCCGAACAGCCCGAACTACTGAGCAAACCCCATTCCGTCGGAGCGGCTCATGGTCTGGAACGACGCAATCTGGGAATGGAGATCGATGAACCTCGACCGCCCCGTGAGGCGCACCAGGGATGGCCATCCTGCTGGCGACCACGTTTCCACGCACGCCGGACCAAAGCCGTTCCTACCCACCGATCCCTTGATCGACCGGCCCCTTTCACGAAAAGCCGAAAGGCCCGAACGGTTCGGTGGAAGACAATCCCCGTCCCGCCTACCGATTCGGATTCCAGCAAGGTCCATAGAAACTCAGAAGGCCACATGATTTCAGCAAGCTGAGCTGATTTCCGGTCCAGCGGGGCGCTGCCGCCCTGGAATTGTCTGCGAGGAAGTCCAAACTGAGAAACCGTGGTGCACAATGGTGACCAGGCTGCGTATCGTGCTTTCGGGCCTTCTGGTGGCCTGTTCGGGCAACCCAACACGGGCGACGCCGTCGCTCGTCAGACGGATCCCTCGGAGTGCGCGTTGGGCTCAAAGAACGCTCCCCCAATTCCGCTTCTTCAATTCGCAGGCAGAATGTCTGCTGTCGGAAGCCCTCGTTGAGGTCCACGCAAAAAAACAGTTGATGTCCACGCAAAAAACAGTAGTAGATGCTCGATCTGGTTGCCGATTTCCTACTTACCCAGTACCATTGCCCGGCAAGAAACCCCCAGGAGAACAAATGTCCACAACCGACCCGAATATCACCGCACAAATCGAGACCTTCACCCGCCAACTCGTTGCCACCGTGGAGGCCGCTACGGTTCAGCGAATCCAGGCTGCCCTTACTGGTGCCTTCGGCGCCCCACAGAAGCGCGGGCCCGGTCGCCCACCGAAGCAGCCCCGAACCGTGGCATCCTTGGCCCAGTCCCCTGCGGCCGCGCCAGCACGGAAGAAGCAGCTTTGCCCCGTGCCCGGCTGCAACAACCCGGCAGCACCGGTCTTCGGCATGGTGTGCAAGGACCACAAGAAGGTGGCCAAGTCCAAGATCAAGAAGTACCGGGCGGAGCGACGGGAGGGCAAGGTCACCCCGGCGATAGGGGCCAAGCCGGCGCGAAAGAAGGCCCGGAAGGTCACGCCCAAGGTCGCGCGGGCGCGGAAGCTTCAAGGGCAATACTTGGGCTCCTTGCGGGCGCTCGCAGGCGCGGATCGTGCCAAAGTGAAGGCGCTCGCGGCCGAGAAGGGCGTTGCAGAGGCCGTGAAGCTCGCGCTGTCGCTCAAGAAGGCCTAGCTACGGCTTGTCGGGAAATTGCGGGCCGCCCGCAGGGCCGGCAAGCGGCTAGCGGCTAGCGGGTCGCGTGGGCGTGAGCGAGTTCGTGGGCGTTATGCGGGAAGACGGCTAGCGGGCCGCGGGCCGCGCACGCTCACGCCAGCCGCCCACGCTAGCCGCTTGCCGCTGGTCGCTCACGCCACCGCTCACGCTACCGCTCACGCCACCGCTCACGCTACCGCTCACGCTACCGCTCACGCTACCGCTCACGCTACCGCTCACGCTACCGCTCACGCTACCGCTCACGCTACCGCTCACGCTCACGCTACCGCTCACGCTCACGCGCACGCTGGCCGATCTGCGCTGGCCCGGAAGGCCGGTCGCCCATGTGGGCCAGGCGCGTGAGCATGGCACACAGGCGGAAGGCGGTGACAGGCACTGGTGACAGGCACTGGTGACAGCGCGGGGCCGTGTTCTGCGACAAGCTCAGTTCGCAAGAGGTCAAGCTCAACGGACGCCGCGATGTCCCGCCTGCTTCAGGATTCCGATGGTGTGCTCGTCGAGCCCCATCTGTACCTGCAGCAGGTTGGCATAGAGGCCACGCCGGTCAATCAGTTCGTCGTGCGTGCCTGATTCCGCGATGTGTCCATTGTCGAACACCAGGATACGGTCCGCCTTGAAGATAGTGCTGAGTCGGTGCGCAATCACAATCGTGGTCTGGCCCCCGAGCAGACCGTCGATCCCTTTTTGCACCTCCCGCTCCGCCTCCGCATCCAGGGCCGAGGTGGCCTCGTCGAGGACCAGTATGGCCGGCCGGCGGAAGATCGTACGGGCTATGGCGATGCGCTGCTTCTGCCCGCCCGACAGCGTGGCCCCGCGCTCCCCGACCACGGTGTCGTACCCATCGGGCAGCGCGGCGATGAAATCGTGCGCGTTGGCTCGCCGGGCCGCCTCCTGCACAGCCTCCTTGTCGTAATCCTCGCGGCCGTGCGCGATGTTCTCGTAGACCGTTCCCCGAAAGATAATGGGCTCTTGCGTGACCACGCCGACCTGCTTGCGCACGTGGCGCATGTCCAGGCCGCGCAGGTCGCGTCCGTCGAGGAGAATGCGACCCCGCTGAGGCTGCACCAAACCCAGGGCCAGGTTGACGAAGGTCGTCTTGCCCGAACCGGAGGCGCCCACCAGCGCGATGGTGGCACCGCGCTCCAGCACAACCGAAAGGCCGGCAAAAACCTGCGGCCCGCTGTCGTAGGAGAAATCGACCGCCTGGAATTCCAGCTGCCCGTCAATGGCGGCGGGCTTCTCTTTCCCGTGCTCCTCTTCCGAAGCGTCGAGCACCTCGTGGATTGAATAGACGGATTCGGCGAACTCGGTGATGGTGGGGAACTGGTTGATGATGTTGGTGACCGTGTTGGTAAGCTGGGTGATGTAGGCAAGAAACAGCACGAGCGATCCGATAAGCATTTCGCCGCGCATCACCAGGGTCGCGCACACGGCGACAATCAGCATAGTGAACACCTGCGAGAACGTCACCGTGATGATGCCAAACGAGGCGATTGTCTTGCGGATGGATTTCTGTCGCTGGATGATGTCGATGCTGCGTTCGTCGATGCGCTTGCGTTCGAACTCCTCCTCGCCGTGGAGCTTGCTCAAAAACGAGGTCTGGATGAACTCGCTGATGGAATGGCTGAGGTCCTCGTTGGCCATGCGGGCCGCGCGCTGCAATCGGCCGAACCGCACGTTGAAATAGCGGTAGACCGCCAGATAGAACGGAATGCACAGGAGGTAGAACAACAGCATCTTCCAGTTGTCGGCCGCCAGCACCGCCACCGAGAACACGACGGTGATCACTGACGCCAGCAGCGTGTTGAACAGCATCTCGGCAAACCGCTCGGTTCGTTCCACGTCGACCAGCAGCTTCGATACAAAGCGCCCGCTCTCGTGGCTGGCGTGATACTGCAACGACAGAATCTGGAGCTTCTCCACGATCTGATTGCGCAAATTCCGCGAGACACCCTTGGTGATGGTGGTCTCGCACACGGTATAGGCGCGGTGGCAGAAGTAGTTGAGGACCCCCAGCAGGGTGACCACGCCGAGAGTGCCGAAGATCAAGTCCAGCCGGCGCGCCGGAATAAAGCGGTCGATGATGAGTTTGATGAGGATCGGATAGAAGAGAAACGCCGCGTGCTTGATGGGGAAAAGTACCAGGATCTTGGCCAGGGGACGCCGGTGCACGGCGATGCGCCGAAGATAGCTCCCCACGGCGCGAGATATGGTTTGCCGGGCGGGCCGCATGATGGCGCTATTGTGCACCAGTCTCGCCGCGACTGCGCTCGACCTTCGCACCGACGGGTTCGGGCGCGGTCCCAACTGCTGGGAAGGATTGGGGGCGGCCGCCGGTCGCCCCTACGGGATGGCCCCTGTGCCCCCCTGCCGCCCCCTCACGGCCCTTTCTCGATGTCCACTCGTGCCGGGTGCGCAGGCGCCATTCCCGCCTCGCCCAGGGACAGCCGCTCCTCACGCGTCGACCTCACCAGGGGTTCCAGCAGGGCCAGGTTGTGACGCGCGTCTTCATTTTGCGGATCCAAGCGCAGTGCCTCACGGAAACAACGCTCGGCCTCGGGCACAAGGCCGACCCGCAGCGCCACCACGCCGGTGAAGAAGTGGGTGACGGCGTCGTTCGGCTCCAGCCCCTGGGCCGCGTGTAGCTGGTTGAGCGCATCCTCGGGCCGATTGTTAGAGAAAAGCGCCAGCGCATAGTTGTATCGCACCAGGGCCTTCTGCGGCCGCCGCTTGGCTGCACGACTCAAGAACCACTGCGCTTCTTTGGGCTGGTCCCGCCGCAGGGCAATCACGCCCAGATTGCCGTAGGCCTCGCCCAGCATGCCTGGGTACTTCGACGCCTCGGTGAACCACCGCTCGGCTGCGTTCAGGTTTCCCGCATCGTAAAAGGCGGTTCCCAGCAAGAACGCCGGCCTGGGGTCATTGGGCGCAATCCAGCGCAGCTTGCCGTAGAGCGAAGACGCCTTCCTCAAATCGCCGCGCGCGCGCGCCAGATCGCCGCACAACTTCAAAGCGGCCGCGGCGCGCGGACGGCGGCGCAGAACCTCGTCGTAGACTGCCTCTGCCTCGCTGCGCTTGCCCACGCCCAGGTAGGCCGCGCCCAGGTCCATTCGCGCGTCGACGCTGTCGGGCTGCAGGCGCACCAGTTCCTCCAGATCCGCCACCAGCTCCGGGCCAGCCCGCCGCGAGGCCAGCACCAGGGCCAGTGCCCGGCGCGCCCGCAGGTCGTCGGGTGAAGCCTCCAGAACCTTGTTCAACTCTGCTTGGGCTTGCGCAAGCTGCCCGGCCTCGGCCAATACCTCACCGTAGGCCCGACGCATGTCCAGATCCGCGGGATCCAGTTCCACCAGGCGCGCATAGCGATCGCGCGCGGCTGCCGAGCCCTCGTTGCGGTCCAAGGCAGCCAGCCCTGCCAGGGCGGGCAGGTAGTCGGGGCGTGCCTCGATGGCCACTGACCACATGGCGCGCGCATGGCCGGGCCGCCCGTTCTCTAGATGAATGGCGCCAAGAAAGCGGCGGGTTTCAGGAACCTTGGGATCGATGACCAGCGAGCGGCCAAGGATCTTGATGGCCTCTTCCTGGCTGCGGTGGCGGCCGCCCAGCCCCAGGTAGCTTGCCACGCCCCGACCGTAGAGCACGAAGGCGTAGGGATCGCGGCCGAACCGCTGACTGACCGCGGGCTTGGCAGCCGGCGCCCGATCGCCAAGCGCCTTGCGAAAGGCCGCCAGCGCCGCTTCGACCGCGACCGCGGCGGCGCCGTCCTTGCCCCCGATGCGGGTCGCTTCCACGGCGTCAGATGCGCCGCCCGATCCATTGATCCGAACCGTGACCGCGATCTTCCAGTCGGGTCGCCGCACGAATTCGCCGCTCACTGTCCAGCGCGGCGTGACTGCCGGCGCACGACCGAACAGGGTCTCGCTGCCCGCGAACTTGAGAGGCGCCAGGTGACCAAGACGCTCGGCCACCAGCGCGGGTAGTCCGGTTTCCAAGTAGTCGAGGGCGCGATAGCCATTGGCGTTCTTGAACAGCTCGACCACGAAGGTCTCGCGCTGAACGGTAGGCTCCGCGCGGCTGTCACCCCGCGCCTCGGCCTCGGGCGGGCCTGCGTGGCCATCGGGACGAGGATCCGGACGCATGTCTCGCGTAGCCGCCGCCACGCCCGGCGCCCAGAGGGAAAAAGTGACAGTTGCCGCGTACCACATGGGTGTGCGGCCGGAGAACCAGCCCATGATCCAATACTCGGAGCTTCCCGTCGGAGTGCAAGTTTTTCACGTGGCTGAAATATTGACGACTTCCCCGCACCGCCTCATATGAACCAAAGGAAAAGAAGCGAATGTCTCGCCCTCGCATGGTCCTACGTTCCAGTCTACGTATTGTCGGCGGCCTGGGCTTGGGCTTGGTGTGTTTGGCCGCTGGCCTGGGCTATTGGGTGTATCGCCAGTTCGAATCCGACCTGCCCGCCAACCTGAGCGCGGTGACCGACTACCAACCCATCCGCGCCAGCCAGATCTGGAGCGCCGACGGCGAGCTCATCGGCGAGTTCTTCGTGGAGAAGCGGGTGCTTCTGCCCATCGAGCAGGTGCCGGACCTGGTTCGCAAGGCATTTGTCGCCGCCGAGGACGGCCGCTTCTACAAGCATGGCGGCGTCGACTATCTGGGCGTCCTGCGCGCGGCCTGGGCCAACCTGCGTGCACGCCAGGTGGTGCAAGGGGGGTCCAGCATCACGCAACAGGTGGCGAAGATCCTAATCGTCGGCCAGGAGCGCTCGCTGGCGCGCAAGGTGCGTGAGGCACTGCTCGCCTTTCGCATCGAGAAGCGCCTGAGCAAGAACCAGATTCTCGGCATCTACCTCAACCACGTGTACCTGGGCCATGGCGCCTATGGGCTGGCGTCAGCCGCCACGGCCTACTTTGGCAAGAGCGTGGCCGATCTCACCGTGGCCGAGGCTGCCATGCTGGCCGCTTTGCCCAAAGCGCCCGGCAACATCACGCCCCTGCGCGACTTCGCCCGCGCCCGCATCCGCCAGCAGTACGTGCTCGACCAGATGCGGGAATTGAGTTTCATCACCGCGGCGCAGGCCGAGACCGCGGCCAACGAGCCGTTGATGCTAGTCGCCCACACCCGTGCCATGACCAATGTGGCCGCCCCATACTTCGTCGAAGCGGTGCGCAAGCATGTGGCCGAACGCTTTGGCGACGAGGATCTTCTGCGCCGTGGCTTCCGCATCTACACCACCCTGGACATGCGCCGGCAGCGGGCCGCCGAGTCCGCCCTGCGCCGCGGTCTGGAGGACCTGCAGCGACGCCTCGGGTTCGACGGGCCCATCGCCCACCTGGACGTCGAACAACGCCGCCAGCTTGCCACCGGACAGCCGCGTCCCGTGGGACCTGGAGGCTTCGTCCTAGACGAGGAGCAGTCCCCCTTTCTCATGGCCATGCCCGACCCGCCCGCCGCGACGGTGGACGCGACCAAGCCGGGCGCGAACCTGCCCGACTCCGCGGCCAGGTTCGCCGCGGGCGAGGCCTGGGCGCAGCGCCGGCGCGCGGCGAAGAATCGCGATGCGCCTCTATTCGACACCGATCCAGACACCATCTATGCAGCCGTGTTGACCAGTTTGGGCAAGAAGGTCGTGGTCGCGTCCGGGGGCCTGGTCGTTCCCCTCGACCCGGCCAGCGAAGCGCAGGCCCTGGCCTGGGCAGGCCCGCGCGGCGAGCGTCTGGGGACCGGGGATGTGCTGCCCGTGTATCTTCGCACCCAGGGTGGCAGCGGGCACGGCCACCGCGAGGAGTTTCTCGCCCACCTGGCCAGCGCGCCCACTGTCCAGGGCGCTCTGGTCGCCCTCGATCCATCCAACGGCCACCTGGTTTCCATGGTGGGCGGCTACGACTACGGCAAGAGCCAATTCAACCGCGCCACCCAGGCGCACCGTCAGATCGGCTCGGCCATCAAGCCGTTTGTCTACGCGGCCGCCATCGACCACGGCTTCACCCCGCTCACCATCAAGTGGGACGCGCCCATCAAGTTCAAGACCGTCTCCGGAATGTGGTCGCCTCACAACTACAAGCCGGATTACCTGGGTCCGGTGACCCTGCGTACGGCGCTAGCCAAGAGCATCAACACCATCTCCGCCCAGCTTGTCGCCCAGATCGGGGTCGACGCCGTCATCGATGTCATGCGCCGCCTGGGTATCACCTCCAAGCTGCCCCACTCGCTTTCGCTCGCGCTCGGTACCCCTGACCTGACCCTGCAAGAGGTCGCGTACGGGCTCGCCGCTTTCCCGGCAGGCGGCAAGCTGGTCACGCCGCTGTTCATCGTCAAGATCGTGGACGCCGACGGCCGCGTCCTGGAGGATCACACCGCCCCCGCACCACGTGAAGACCGCTTGTCTCCCGAGACCGCCTACGTCGTGACTGATCTGATGAAGGGTGTGGTCGAGGTCGGCACGGGCAAGAAAGCGCGCGAGTTGGGCAGGCCAGCCGCAGGCAAAACCGGGACTTCAACCAACTATCGGGACGCCTGGTTCTTCGGTTTCGTGCCCGAGTTGCTGTGCGGCGTCTGGGTCGGCCGCGACGACTTCAAGCCCATCGGCCACGACGCGACAGGCGGTCAGGTGGCCCTGCCGATCTGGCTTTCCTACATGCAGGAGGCCCTGCGCTCGGTCCCGGTGCGCGACTTCGAACCGCCACCTGGGGTCATCTTTGTGCGGGCTGACCCCGAAAAGGGCGTGCCAGCCACGCCGGAAAAGCCGGGCAGCCGGCTCATGCCTCTGAAACGGGGCACGCTGCCGCCTCTCTTCCGCGCTGGAAGCTCGGGGCGATTCTCCGATGAACGATTCTGATGGGAACCCTCAAAGGGTTCGCTCCGCCCTTCGGCCCCCCACCCACCGCCTCCTCCCCGCTCGCTTCGCTCGGCCTCGCCAACCCCTCCCGCGCTCTGGCTCCGGCGGGCAACGAGGGCGCGCGCGTAGCGCGCGGGGTGGGCAGGGTGGGCTGTCCGTCCCGAAGCCCCCGAAGGGGGAGCCCGCCTTCGCCAACGCGACTCTAGCGCACAGGAAGAATCGCCAACTAGCGCCTCGCGTCTCTTGACACTGGAGGGCCGACCGATAAGATAGCGGCCGCGATAGAGGAGTTTCCCTAAGAAGAACGTGGCTCTTGGTTGCGAGCCCGCCCCGTGCGGACTCGCGCAGGCGGGCTGATGGGCTCGCGGAGGATGAGATGCAAGGACTAGCGCAGTTCCTGGAACAGGGCGGAACGCTCATGTACGTGAACCTGGCGGTTTCGGTGATCGTGCTCGCCATGATCATCGACCGTCTGATTTTCTTCCTCCTCAAAAGCAGCGTGAATGCGCGGGCTTTTCTTGAGCAGATACGCAAGCTGGTGCTGGCCAACAACGTGGACCGGGCGGTCAAGCTGTGCTCGGCTACCTCCGCGCCGGTGGCTCAGGTCGCCAAGGCTGGGCTGCAGCGGGTGCATCGCGGCGAGATCGCGGTGGCGCAAGCTATCGAGGAATCGCTGGTAGATGTGACGCCAATGCTCAAGAAGCGCGTCCAGGTGCTCTGGTCGTTGGCCAATATCGCCACCCTGGTCGGCCTTCTCGGTACGGTCGTCGGCCTAATCCGCGCGTTCGGTGCGGTGTCAGCCGCCAAGCCCGAAGAGCGGAGCAGCCTTCTGGCCAGGGGTATTTCCGAGGCGCTCAACAACACGGCCATGGGTCTGGGCATCGCCGTCACCTGCATCATTGCGCACGCGATCCTGGGTTCCATGTCCAAGCGCCAGGCCGCTGACCTCGAAGCCTTCTCGCTCAAGCTGGAGAACCTCTTGGCGGAGTCGGCCCACAGCGGCAGCGGTGGGGCAATGGCGTCCAAGTAGAGAACCCCCAAACCCAACCAGCGGATACAGCAACCAGGCGGACATGCGATGACCAGACGTCAAGTTCGGGCCCGCATGCGGCGGATGAAGGAGAAGCACGACGAGGCGGAGGAAGAGACTGGCGAGATCAACCTCGTCCCGTACATGGATATCGTCACCAACATCATCATCTTCCTGCTCGCTTCGGTGGTGAATCAGGTACCGCTTGGAACGGTGAACGCTTCTTCGCCGACTTTCGGGGGCGGTGGTGGCGGGGGCGCAGAGGAGAAACCGGCCCTCAACCTCACCGTGACCGTGGGTAACTCGGGCTTCACTCTCGCGGGCTCGGGCGGCGTCATGCCACCCATCCCCAAGCTGCCTGCCGGCGACTACGACTACGTGGCCCTGACCGCAAAGCTGGACGATGTGAAGAAAGAGTTCTACGGGAAAAGCACATGTGACTGCAACCCGATCCCGAAGTCCCTGACGCCGCCTGAGTGCTGCAAGGCGACCTTCAACGCTGACGCCGACACCTCCTACGAAACCGTCATAAAGACTCTTGATGCCATGCGCGAGAACAAGGAAGGCCATATGCTCTTCCCTGACATTGTGTTCGCAGCGGGGATTCTGTGATGAGCGCGCAGGCTGTGGCTTCTTCGCCCGAACTGGATGCCCGTCTGAAGGGCAAGAAGGCGATCCGCAGCTTCGCGCGCAAACTGGCCGAGCCCGAAGAGATCACGAGCCTGAACATCACCCCGATGATGGACATGATGACCATCATCCTGGTGTTCTTGCTCAAGACCTTCACTTCGTCGGCCTTGCTGGTCAACCAGGACCAGAACATGATGCTGCCTTCGTCCACCAGCTCACTCCCCGCCAAACAGGCGATCGCTGTCACCGTCACCAAGCGCGTCGTGTTGGTCGATGGCGAGCCGGTGGCGCCCATCAACAGTGGGAAGATCGATCCTGCCCTCAAGCGCGACGGCGACAATGGCTACTACATCACGCCCCTGGTAGAGATCCTGAACCGGGTGGCGCGCAAAGAAAAGAAGGTGGCAGAAATGACCGGGCAGAAGTTCGACGGCGAGCTGACCATCGTCGCGGACCGCTTCACGCCCTACCGCCTCTTGACCGAGATCCTGTACTCCTGCGGCCAGGCCGAGTACGCGAACTACCGCCTGCTCATCCTGAAGAGCCGCGAGTAGCCGCGATAGCATTCCTTCTGGCCGGTGGCCGATAGCCGGTAGCCGATAGCCGGTAGCCGGTGGCGGTGGCCGTAGCCGGTAGCCGGTGGCCGGTGGCCGTGGCCGGAAGCCGGTAGCCGGTGGCCGTGGCCGAAACAAGAATTGCCCGGCCAGGGCCACCCGCGCATGAGGCGACCGCAGGTCGCCCCTACGGCCAGCCGTGCGCGCAGCACCAGCTTCACATCCGATCGACGAGTCTCTACTGCGTGACTACGACTTCGACCCGGCGGTTCTTCATCCTGCCAGCCTTGCCCAGGTTGGGTATACGCGGCTTGCTTGAGCCCATGCCTTCGGCCACCACCTGGTCCTTGGGCACGCCCTGCTGGCTGATGTAGTCGCCAATCGCCTGGGCTTGCTGGTTGGTGAGTTCCTGCGCCTTGGCAGGCGGCAGGCTGTTGTCCGTGTGTGTCTCGACGCGAATCTGCCGGATCTCAGGATGGTTGATCAGAAGATCAATCACCTCGTCGAGAACACGGGTTGCGCCGGCCGCGAACTCGGCCGTGGCTTTGCTGCCACGCGCCTTGAAGGCGATGGGCTGGCGCAACGTGATCTTCCCATCCTTGAAGACCACGCCCGCGATAGCGGGCCGCGCGTGCATAGTGACGTTGAGCGGGTTCTCCACCCCTTCCGCCACGCTAGTCGTCATCTCTCGGCTCAAGTACTGGTCAGCCTCAACGCGGAGCATGTATTGACCCGGCTGAACCGCGACCGACAAGCTGCCAGCATCGTCGGTCTTGGCCTCGGCGATCTGCGGGCCAGCCAGCTTAACAGTGGCGACCACAGGTTTGCCCGAATCCTCGGTCACGCGGCCGGTGACCTTGGCCGACGGGGCTCGTGGCGTCATCGTGATGACCACATTGACGGTCTGACCTGCCACCACATCGACCCTGGCTGTCCCATTTTCGTAGTTGGGGGCCACCACCAACAACTCCGCCAAGCCGGGGGCAAGCGGCACGCTCTGGAAGCTCCCGTCCGCCTCCGCGACGACACGTGAGTGCGGCCGCCCGGTGACACCAACCGCCGCGCCCTCCACCGGCGTTCCAAAGCTGCTGACCACCCTGCCTGCCACGAGGCCATCTCTTGCCGGCGCGGTAACTACCTTCTCGACCGGGATCTTGCGCGTCACGACCCGCGGCACAACGTCCAGCGGGTAGCCGATGCCAAACATGAGATTCCACGGCGCCATGGGCGGGCCGTAGGGATAGCCCACCGCCTGCAACTCCAGGTCGACGCCCACCATGAGGGTCAAGCTGTGCAGAATCTGAGCCTGCAGGCCCATGGTCAGCCACATCTGACTCTTGTTGTTGCGGCAGTTTATCGTGGACGACGGCACACACTTCGAACCGTAGGTGTCGAAACTGGAGTCCCCCGAGGCCGTGATGTACTCGAAATGAAACTCTGCCATGGGCCGCAACGACAGCCCATCGATCAGGTCCGCCACCGGGGCATCAAGACCAAGGGCGAGCCGAACCCGATCTTTGCCCAGGCCGTAGGCGAAGGAAGAAACGTAGCGCGAGTAGAGAGTGGTGCTCGCGAGATACGGAGGAGCCTTGTAGGAGTTGTCGAAGTACATGCCCGCGTTCAGGTGAGCACGCAAGGGCAGCTTGGGCTCCAACGCCTGGAAGTTCCAGCTCGCCAGGGCGTTGAACCACACCGAGGTCGAATCGCCACTAAAGGTCAACCCGCTCACCGAAGACATGAAACGCACGCCGAGCTCGCCGCCGATGCTGAATCCCTTGGGCAATGCATAGGCCAGCTTGGTGCCGAGGACCAGGTCGCCGAACGCTTTGATGATTTCGGGGTCGGTTCGGTTTGCTTCACTGACGCATATATCCGTTCGATCCGAACGACAGCGCGTGTTCTTGTTGCCCGAGGCCAACACCGCACCGAAGACCTCCATGAATTCAAACGGCGTAAGCCCGAAGGTCAGCGCGCCCTGGAAACGGGTGTTCGTGTCCCCGCCATTCCTCAGATCGCTGTTCTCGATCAGCATCTTGGTGGTTTTGAAGTACTCACCGTGGAGACCCAGCCGCAGCTGCCACAAACGCCCTGCCTCGGCCGAACCCATGCGCAGAAGGCCCACTGACCCAGCCAGGGAATTCTGCGGGACGAAGCCACGTGGCTGCTCATCCGCTTCACCGTCGGCAGCAGCCGGCGCGCTGGCGGCGGCACTCGGCGCTGCGATCGGTGCAGCAGCCGGAACAGGCTCAAGCGCTGGGGTGGGTGCAACAGCCGGCACCGGTGCGGGCGCTGGAATCGGCGCTAGCGCAGCAGCGGGCAGTGCCTCGGGCGCGGGGAGTGGGGCGGGAGGAGGCGCAATCTGCGCGCTCGCTGTCGAGGAAAGAGAAGCAACAAGACCAAGGACGACGATTCGCGCGGTTCGCATGGTTGATAGCTCCAGTAGGAGGAAAAGCGAACCGCATGTTAGACGGCCTTGGGCATCGACGCAATCAACCTTTAGGGCAACTTAGTCAGTTGTTTTCCAGTCGGGTCCATGGGAGAGACTCACCAGGAAAGAAAATGAGTTCAGCTCTGGACAACCTGGCCGAGGAAATACGAGAAGTCGCCCTGCTGGTTCACTCGGCCCAGGAGCGCACTGAGGAACGCGAAGTGGTGACCTCCGCCCACTTGGCGGTCGAGCGTCTGTCGCAGAACTACCGGGGTCTCTGCGCCGCTGTCTCGGAAAACGAGCGTGTGCAGATCGAGCGGAAGCTCGGACGGCGGGTCACCGACCTGCGTCGCCTGGCCTCGCTGCTGCCCCGAATCGGCGGCATCGCCTCCGGCCCCACCGGTGATCGCCACGGCTCCGGCCCCTCGGAGGTGGAGGAGCGCCGAATCACCGGGGTCTCCTGGCGCAGCGACCGTCGGGCCGAAGGCCCTGCCGCGGGACTCTTCCACGTGGGCGGCGACGTCGATGCCTGGTGCGGCCCCTGCGATGGGCTGACCACCCACAACATTGTGGCCATGGTCGGGGCGACGCCCAAACAGGTCGTCTGCCAAGCCTGCGGCAACCGGCACAACTTCCGCACCACGCCCGCGCGCAAGTTGTCTGCGACTGAGAGTTCTGCGCCCGCGGCTTCGCCTCAGGAAACCGACGTCGCGCGCCGGGCGGAGCAGAAGGCAGAAGAGCTGCGCGCCCTGGGCCGCGAGCTGGCTGACGTTGCTGACGTGCGCACCTTCAATCCGCGCGAGCGCTACAAGGTTGGCGAGGTCATCTGGCATCCCGAGTTTGGCCGCGGCAAGGTGGAAACCGTCCTGCGCTCAAGCATGCTGGTGCGTTTTGCGAGCGGGGGGATGAAGTCGGTGATGCTGAGCTAGTTCCACCTAACTTTCGTCGACCTGCCTCAAGAACTGTTGCAGCAACCCGTCCACCATGAGGTTGCGGCCCGCCTGGTCGTAGCGACCGGCACGATAGCCGCCCTGGATTTCCTCAAAGCGGGTCCGCGTCTCACTGACCAGGGTGCGATAGGGCTGAATCTTGCCGGTGACTTCTTTCTGATGCTTGCCCAAGTATGCAACCGCCGAGCCGAGGGCAGCCACGCCCACGATCAAGCCCAGCGGGCCAGCCAAGAAATAGCGCCAGGCGAAGCGCAAGGCCACCACGCTGGCCGCGCCGATGGCCGCCTTCTTCAACCCAGAGCCGTCCGTCACGGAGTCCTTGGCCATAGATGCCATTTGCCCCGAAGCGATCACCAGCGCGATGAAGTTACCCTTGCGGCTTTTCCAGCCACGGTCGTAGTAGTGGCGAATCGCCTGCTTCAGAAAGGCGTCGTAGTCGTCGTGTGCGTCTTCGCGGACTTCGTCTGCTCGGCTGGGTTCGTCATCGCTGGCCATGGCCCTATCGTACCACGACACTGCCAGTCCCGGCGGCAGGCGCTGGAGCGCGGTTCGTCTCGGCAGGGCCGGACAGGCTGCCCGGTGGGGCGAGCGCTCCCCGCGTGGCGGGCGGCAGCAAGATGGCGAATGTGGTTCCGCCCGACGGAGGCAGATCCACCTCGATGCGGCCGCCGTGGTCGCTCACGATCTGTTGCACCAGCGCGAGTCCCAGGCCGGTGCCCTTGTCCTTGGTGGAGAAAAAGGGATCAAAGATCTTGCCCAGGTTCTCCGGGCTGATGCCCGGACCGCTGTCCCCCACCGCCAGTCGGACCCATCCTGAGTCGACGGTGCCAACCTCCACGTGGATGCGGCCACCTTCCGGCATGGCCTCCTTGGCGTTGCGGACCAAGTTCAGCAGGGCCTGCCGGATCTGACTCTCGTCGACCGCGACCTCGGGCAGGCCAGAAGCGATGGCCAGATCTAGATCGATGCGGGCCAAAGCCAGCTCGCCGCGCGAAAACTCCATCACCGCGCTGGCCAGCGCACCCAGATCCTCGCGATCGAGCTTGGGCTTGGGCAGCCGCACGAAGCGGAGGTAGGTTTCCGTGATCTCGCTTAGCCGGTCGACCTCGTTGGAAAGCGACCTGACCAGCTGGCGCGCCTCAGGGTTGTCCACCCCAATCTCGTCGGACAGCAGCTCCAGATACAACCCCACCGAAGCCAACGGATTGCGAATCTCGTGCGTGATATGCGCGGCCATACGACCCACCGTGGCCAAACGCTCAGAGCGAATCAGCTTGTGCTCACGTTCCTCGATGGCGTGGGCCATGGCGTTGAACTCGCGAGCCAGGTCGCCGATCTCGTCGCGCGACCTCACACCCGTGCGGCGCGCGTAGTCGCCACCCGCGATCTGGCGCGCGTGCTCGCGCAGCACGCGCAAGGGCCACAAAGTCCGTAGGACCAGCAGAGCAGCCGCCACCGCGAGAACCAGGCCGAGACCCGTCAGCAGCATGGCGGCATCCACCGCGCGGCGCTCATTGTTGGATAGCTCCGCGGCAATCTGGTTTCCGCGCCCGCGCAGCTCGCTCTTGAGCCGATGGAAGGTGGACAACAGATTGGCGAGGCTGCGTTCGGCCTGATGGCCGGCATCCTCTCCAGCAGTCGGATCGCTGGCGCCAAGATCGGCAGCCACCGCCACGACGCGCACCTCCATCCCCACGATTTCCCGGCGATAGTCCTCGAACTCGTTCCGCCGCCTGGGATTTGGTTCGTCGCTCAGGTACTGGTCGACGGCGCCAAGCGCGTCACGCAGATTCTGCCGCGCAGAGGCTATGCCATTCTGCGCTGCCACACGGCTGGTCAGACCCCGCGGGACTCCCGTGCTGTCGTTGGCGCGGGAACGCGAGAAGTCCTCCAGCGAGCGCAGCGCGGCGTCCACGGCAACCTGAACCTCCAGCCGACGCTGGTTGGCGGCCAGCTCTTGGCGCCCGCGGTGCAGATACAACAAGGTGAAAAGGCTGTTTGCACCGAATACGCTTAGAAGGACGGCGTACGCGAGAAATATCTTGGCCGATACGCCGATCCGCATGGTTGTTTCCGCCGGCGGATACGCTAACACGGTCGGGCCCCGCCAGCGAGCCGGCACCGGTCAGGCTTCCCTAGTCATTGACAAGGGACGGCCCCTGGGAAAACATCGTGTCGGAATGAAGAACTTACGTTCTCGGGCTTACTTCCTGTTTTCCCTCGCGGCTGGCACTGGCGCGGCAGCCACATTTGTTTTCGGTGGCCATGCCCTTGCCGGAGACACCCCCACCGTAGCTGTCCTTGGCCTTGAGGCCGGCGATGGCGTACCTGACTCAGTGACGGTTGGGATCACCGATGCACTCCGCCAGCGTATGTCGATGCTGCCCGGCTATCACCTGGTTCAAGGCCGCGATCTCGTCGAGGTCAAGCTCGTGTTTTCCTGTCCCGACGAGGCGCCTGCCTGCATGAGCCAGGCGGCCAAGAGCCTGGGCACCTCGCGCCTGCTCTTCGGTACGGTGAAGAAGGCCGGTTCCGACGCCTACAACGTGACACTCAAGCTGTTCGATGCCGACAAGGAAGTCGTCGAATCATGGACCGCGGATCAGCTCAGCCACGCCCAATCGACTGGCCCAGCCCTGCGCGCACCAGTGCAGAAGTGGATCGCGACTCTGACCGGCCAGTCCCTGCCGGGGACGCTGCACATGCAGGGCGGCGTGATGGGCGCCACGGTGGCGGTCGACGGGGTCTCCGCCGGGGTCATGGGCGCGAGCGGGCTCACCATCACAAACGTGGCCGCGGGCAAGCACGAGATCACGGTGACCAAGGCGGGCTATGCGCCGGCCAAGAAGAGTGTCATCTTGGCTTCGGGCGACACCAGAGAGGTCGCCATCGAATTGGCGGCAGAGGGATCCGCCGCAGTGCCGATGCCCGCGGAAACGCCATCGGCTGAGACGCCCGCAGTGGAACCGGCTGCCACAGCCGCCACCCAGCCAGCCGAAACCGCCAGAGAGGGATTGACCAGTAGCGTGTCAGATGGACACCGGGTCGGCTACAAGGTGGCGGCCTGGCTTTCGTTGGCCGGCGGCCTGGCTGGGGTCGGGGTCGGAATCTACTACAGCTATCTCGTCATTGATGCCAACAGCAGGCTCGATCCGTATCGAACCTTCCCTTGTCCCTCCGGGACGGGCATCTGCGACAAGAACGGAAACCCACCTCGCCCAAGGGACCAGTCCACCTCCGACTGGATCACGAAAACCAGGAGCCTTGGCGATGACTATCAAATATACCAGTGGATCGGGTACGGGGTTGGCGCCGCGTTCTTGGCGACATCAGCCGTGTTTTTCTACTATGGCTACATGTCGCATCCTTCTGGTGCAACCGCTGACGCCCGCCGCTCTTCTTTCCAGCTCGCCCCGGTGGTCTCGCCAGATGGCGTCGGCGCGATGGCCTTCATGACTTTCTAGCCGTTCATCTGCGCAGCAACCAGCGCACGCCAAGCTCATATAGCCAGTCGGGTACCAGGCGTCGCAGATTGGTGGCCACGATCGCTGTCGGGCCCACCGCCCAACGCAAGCGCGGCCGCCGCGATGTGGCTGCGCGGTAGATCACCTCGGCAACTCGGCTGGCATCCCCGCGTGGCAGACGCGCCGACGATTCGATGTAGCGATCGACCATCCAACCGTATGGCGAATCGGGACGCTGCAGCTCGGCGGTGCGAACCAGGTTGGTGCGAATCTCGGTCGCAAAAGGCCCAGGCTCTACGCAAACCACGCGGATCCCAAATGGCCTGACCTCATAGCGCAGGGTCTCGGTCAGCGCTTCCAGTGCCCACTTCGACGCCTGATAGGGCCCATTGACCGGGATGACAACCCTTCCCAGCACGGAGCTGAGGTTGACCACGCTGCCACTGCGACGAGCGCGCATGGCAGGCAGCACGGCCCGGGTCACACGCAGGACACCGATCACGTTAGTTTCGAGTTGCGCGCGCAGTTCATCTGGGGATGTTTCTTCCACGGGTCCAAGACAAAAATAGCCGGCGTTGTTCACCAGCACGTCGATGCGCCCACCTGTCTGCGCGAGCAGGTCGGACACGGCCTGCGCCACCGACTGGTCGCTGGTGACGTCGAGCGCGGGCGTGCGCAGCCACCAGCCCTCGGCTAGCGCCTGCTCGCGCAAGGCCGCACCCCGCGCGGGATCGCGCATGCTGGCGAAGACACGAAATCCGGCTCGCGCGAAACGCTGGGCAGCGAGAAGGCCGATGCCGCTGGAGCAACCTGTGATCAGGACCGCCGAGCCCGCGCCGCTGGCCGAAGTACTTGTCGTCGTCATCGCTACCTCGCAAGCAGAATGCGCAACAGGCCGGTGGCCAACAGACCCCAAAGAATCGCGGCGACAAGCCAGAAGCGCCTGCCCCGGCGCCTCACCCGCGAGAACGTGCGCAACCCCAGTCCCACGTTGAGAGTCGATAGCACCACGAGTAGTGCCATCCACAGCCGGCTGGAGGGCAGATGCCGATCCGGCCCGAGAGCATAGGCCAAGGCGCCAATCAGAAAAATCGTCCCGAAGGCGGACTTGCCGATGGCCCAACGGGTCGCCCGCGCTCGGAGCTGAGCAGCACGCACCTGGCGCAGAGAATGCGCCGACGGTCCTGCCCCTTTCGAAGCTGGCGCTTCATCCGGGTCCGATGTCGCCATGGGTGTCCACAGTAGCCGGTTGGAATACGGCGTGCACGATCAATAGCCAAGGCCGGTGTGGACTAGCTTCGGTACAATGTGGCTTGCCATGTCAGCTCTGACGCATCTCATACTCGACATCGAAACCATTCCCGACAGCGATCTCTACACTCCCCCCCAACCCACGCCGGGCATGGAACGTCCCTTCCCGCCGCTCTACGCCTGCAGGCCCGTGGTCATCGGGGTCATGTGGCTCGACGAAAACATGGCATGCAAGAAGATGGGTACTATCGGCGAGGCCAAGGACGAGGCGGGCATGCTGGCCGATTTCGCCGACTTCATGGCCAAGTGGAAACCGCGCGTCGTCACATGGAACGGCCGCGGATTCGACCTGCCCGTGCTGATTCTGCGCAGCCTCCGCCACGGCATCAGCCTGCCCTGGTACTACCACGAGAAGGGGTTCCGCTATCGCTTCAGCACCGAGGGGCATTGGGACCTGGGCGACTTTCTCGCCGATTTTGGCGCGGCCCGCATGAGCTCCCTGCACGGGGCTGCCCGTCTCATCGGGCTGCCTGGCAAAGAGGAGGGTCTTGACGGCAGCCAGGTCGAGGGCCTGTTTCGCACCGGTCAGATCGAGATCCTGCGCCAGTACTGCCTGTCCGACGTGGCGCAGACGGCGTTCGTGTTTCTGCGCACCCGGCTGCTGGTGGGGGAGATCGATCGGCCGACCTACACGCGCGTGGCCACCGACCTTCTCGCAGCCATCGAGGCTGACGGCCGCTTCGCGCGCCTGGTGGCTCAAGCCGACCGCGAGCGCCTGCTGTTGGGCTAACTACTGGTTGTCGGGAAATTGCGGGACGCCCGCAGATCGGCCCGCGTGAGCGGTAGCGGTAGCGTGAGCGGGCTGCGTGCAGCGGCTCGCGTGCGGGACTTGCGTGAGCGCGACGGGCGAGCGCGAAGCGCGAGGGGTGGGCAGGGTGGGTTGTCCGTCCCGAAGCCCCCTTGTGGGGTGAGCGGCCCGCGTCCCGCCTTCCGCCCTTCGCGTCCCACCTACGAACTCGCTCTCGCCCTCGCCCACGCGACCCGCGACCCGCTAGCCACGATTCGACCTAGCCAGCGGCCCCGAACTTCCAGACAAGCCGTAGCTATCTCCGCCGTCCGATTTCGCGCTCGATGGAGGCGAACATGGCCGGCAGGGACAGGGTGACCAGGCCATCGGTAATCCTGCGCAGCAGGAAGCCCGGCACAGGCGCCTCGATGCGCAGGACCACCTCGTATTCCACCCGCGTCCCGCCCGCCTCGGCCGAAATACGCCAACCGCCCGTGGAGTTCTTCACCACCTCTCCTTCGACGTAGGTCCACTTGACGGTTCCCGCCTGCGCATCGCAGTCCAGGTCGAGCACATAGCGGAACGGCAGCACCAAGTTCCCGCGAAACTCGGCGCGCACCCTCCCAGCCTCGCCCCCCAGAACGCGTGCCTGCTTGATCTCCGGGAATAGGCGCGGATAGGCGGGAAAATCCACTACAACGGCGTAGACCTCGGCCGGAGACGCGCCCGCCATGAAGGCGCTGTGGCGAACCGGCTTCAGATTGGGATCCATGACCGAGATATAGCAAGGGTCTACTGGCGAACGCCCTCGCTTTCGCGCTAACGTCAGTGACTCCTCGGAGGCCCGCCCGCCATGCCCAGACCGTTCGCCCCCCCCGGCACCGCCACCCACTACGTTCCCGACCGCCCGGTCGCGGTCAGCCACGTCTGCCTGAGCTTCGAACCCGACCTGGCTGCCCGCACCCTGCAGGGTCAATCACGCCTCTCCCTGACGGCACGCCGGGACGGCCTGGACAAAGTCGAGTTGAACGCTGTGGACATGACCATCGAGCGGGCGAGCGTCGACGGAAAGCCCGTATCAGGCGTGGACTACGATGGCGAACGGCTGCGCATCGCGCTCGGCCGGACATTCGAGCGCGGCGAACGCTTCACCCTAGCGGTCGACTACCGCTGCAAGCCACGCCGGGGTCTCTACTTCGTCGGACCCGACCAGTCCCACCCCGACCGCCTGCTGGAATGCTGGAGTCAAGGTCAGGATGATGATTCGCGCTTCTACTGGCCGTGCGTCGATCTTCCGGTTGAAAAGGCCACCAGCGAGGTGTTCTGCACCGTGCCCGCGGGCGTGACGGTCCTTTCCAACGGCGACCTGGCGGACCAGACCAACCTGCCCGACGGACGTACGCGCTGGCACTACGTCATGGATCTGCCCCATCCGCCCTATCTCGTGACCCTGGTGTGCGGCCAGTTCACCGAACTGAAGGACCGTGCGCCGGAGACCGGGGTTGATGTCTACTACTACGCGCCCAAGGGCCGCGAAGCGGACACTCGACGCAGCCTCGGGCGCACGCCCGAGATGATCGACTTCTTCTCCCGGCGGATCGGCATCACCTACCCGCACCGGCGCTACAGCCAGGTCTTTGTGCACGACTTCATTTTTGGCGGCATGGAGAATACCACCGCCACCACCCTCACCTCCGAGGCCATGCTCGACCCACGCGCCGCTTTCGACCATGATGTCGAGCCACTGGTGTGCCACGAGCTGGCCCACCAGTGGTGGGGCGATCTGCTCACCTGCCGCGAATGGCCCGAGGCCTGGCTGAACGAAGGCTTCGCCACCTACTTTGAATATGTGTGGCGGGACCACACGCGCGGTCGCGACGAGGCCGACGTGGATCTGCTGGGCGATCTCGATGCCTACCTCGGCGAGGCGGGCATTTACCAGCGCCCCATCGTCTGCCGCCAATACCAAGAGCCCATCGATCTTTTCGATCGACACCTGTACGAAAAGGGCGGCCGCGTGCTGCACATGCTGCGCCACGAGCTGGGCGAGGACAGCTTCTGGCGTGCCCTGCGCCTCTACGGCGAGCGCCACGCGCGTGGCTCGGTCGAGACGCGCGACCTGGCGCGCGCCATCGAGGAGGCATCGAGCCGCAACCTGGACTGGTTCTTCGACCAGTGGGTGGGAAGTCCCGGCCACCCCGAACTGGAGGGCACCTGGGAATGGGACGCGGACAAGAAGGTGGGCACCCTGCGCCTGGAGCAGAAGCAATCCGGCGACCGGCCGCAGCGATTCACCACGCGGGTTCTTTTCGAGGTGGAGGGCGTGCAGAGCGAGCAAGGCATCGACGTGAGCCAGCGCAGCCACGCCTTCGAGTTCCCCCTGGCCGCCCGCCCCTCCCAGGTCATCTTCGATCCCGGCGACGTGGTGCTGAAGAGCATCAAGCTAAAAAAACCGCGTGCCCTGTGGGAGCGACAACTGCAGGCCGCGCACCTGGGTGTCGATCGGGTCCTGGCGGCGCGTGCGCTCGCCGATCTGCCCGAGCCTGCCACGGTGGTGGCCCTAGCCGCGGCGCTGGAAAGCGACTCGTTCTGGTCCGTGCGCGCCGCCGCGGCCGCTGCACTCGGCAAGACCCGGCGGCAGGACGCCCTCGATACTTTGCTCAACGCACGCACGCAGGAAAACCCACGCGTGCGGCGCGCGGTGGCCGCCGCGCTGGGTGACTTCGTGGTCACCCACGTGCCTGGCAACCAGCGTGCGGCAGACTTGCTCGAACGCTGGGTGGTCGGAGGCGATGCGAGCTGCTTCGTGGAGGCTGCCGCCGCCTTGGCCCTGGGCCGCACCCGCTCGCCCAGCGCGGTCGCCGTGCTTCCCGCGGTGCTCTCGCGCAGCTCCTTCCAGGATGTGATTCGGGCCCGCGCCATCGAAGGGCTGGGCGCCACCGCAGATGAGGCAGCCATCCCGCTGGTCGAGGCGGCCTTCGCACCCGACGCGTCGATCTACGCCCGCCGCGCGGCTGTGGGCGCCCTCGCCCACCTGGCCGAGGGAACCCTGCATGTGCGCCGCGCCCGCGAACGCATTGAAGGCTGGCTTTCCGACTCTGACTTCCGCGTGCGCGGGGAGGCGGCCTCCTCGCTGGCCGTCCTGGGCGACGGCCGCGCCGTGCCCGCCATCGAGGCGGCACTGCACGCCGAGCTGGACGGTCGCGCCAAGCGGCGTATGCGCGAGGCTATCAGCGATCTGCGCGAAAAAGGCAAACCCGAGGAGAAGCTGCGCAAGCTTTCCGAGGAAGTAGAACGACTGAGCGGCGAGTCGACCAAACTGCGCGAGCGCATTGAGAGCCTGGAAGGCAAGCCGCGTCCGTCGAGCCCAGCCTTGCCGCCCACAAGCGAGCCCAGCCCGGGCGGCACCGCGCCCCCGCGCGCCAAGCGGCCCCGCCCTGGCAGCCGGCGCAGCGGCAAGCCACTCGATCCCCGTCGGCGACGATAGTGCTGATCTCATGTCGTGCTACACAACTGCAGGTCACCTCGTCGAGAATCCGCTGAAGCGCAGCGAGAATGGCGCATGACCAGCCACTCTCTTCGAATCCAGTGGCGCGCCTGCCAGCGAGGCTACTTGGTCTTGCCCTTGGCAGCCGTGGCCGCAACCGAGCTGCGGTAGCCGAGAAGGCCAGGTGCGTCTGCCGGACGCACCAGACGCACACTTACCTTGTCGTTCCGGTCGGAATGGAGGCGCGTGTGGTGCGGCAGAAAGCCCTCGGCGCGAATGTCGAGGTCCAGTGGGCCTGTGTTGCGCGGGCGCTGCAGCTCGACGGTCGGATTGTCGGGCGCGACGCGAGCGAGCTGCTTGCTGCCCCACATGACCATCGCCTTGACCGGCGGGCTGATGGACAGGGTCAGGGTCACCGTCTCCGACAGTGGGTTCGCTTCTCGCTCCTCGGACTGCAGATCATCCTCGGCTTTCGCTCTCTCGCTGACAGGGGCTGCGGTAACAGCGGCCCTGGGCGGCGCAGCGGCCGGTTCTCCCTTGCTGGACGGCACTGCCACCTGGGTGGGGGCGGGGCCGGTCGCGGACGGCCCCGTGCCATCGACCGGCGGTTGGCGGCAACTGGCCGCGAGGGCCAATCCCAGGCTGATTCGGAAAAACACCCGAGCGCTCACGGTACCTTGCCCTCTGTGCTGGGTTCGGCTCGGCCGCCACCCGCCTTGCTCTCGGGTCCGGTGGGCGCCGAGGGCAACTTGCCACCGGCATAAGTCACGCCCGGTTTGCGGACGTAGTCTGTCACGGGCTGCTGCAACTGGCCGACGATCGTTCCCTTCAGGGTCTCGACTGGCAGGGCGGGATCCAACTCGTAGTAGAAGCCGCGGGTTGGCAGGCGCATCTCGAACACCTCGCCGTCCCAGTAGAAGACGCGCCGGAAGTTCAGCGCCATGGGCCCGAGAACCTTGGCGCGCCGGTGCTTGAGCACGAACGAGAATAGGCGAACCGCCAGGTTGTTGTACAGGCGATGGCAGCCGTGGGAGAAGCGGCCACGCAAAGACATGTAGTCGAACGAGCCGTGGGTGCGAATCCCGTTGTCAAAATAGGCGACGCCTTCGCCGCGTTGCCTGGCCTGCTCGTGGATGCCGGCCACCAGGCCGTAGGCCGAGAGGAATCCTGGCCCGGTCTCATCGTAATTGACCACACGGGGGTAGCCGCCGGCGACCCACTTGGTCTTCACCATCGATGCCAGGGGTGAACTGGGCGGGGGCAACCACACCGGCGCAGACACGATGTGCCGCCACACCCGCTTGCCCACGTCAGAATCCTTGTAGCGGTAGTACTCTTCGCCGTCGGCAGCGAGTTCGGAGCGCCAGCCGCCGATGGTCGTGCGCCAACTGACCAGGGGAACTTTCTCGCCCCGCCAGCGCACGTAGAGATTGAAGGTCGGATAGCGCGTGCGCGGCTGTGGCAGCCGATTGCCTTTGCTGTCAAAGGGAAAGTCGTACCAGACATCACCACGATCGATTTCGGCGACAAGGTCCATCTTGGGCCCGTAGTACTCGGGCGGAGCGGGGAAGCGCACTGCAGCCTGCAGCCAGCGAAAGTCGCTCTCCGGATGACGCCGGAAGAAGGCCAGCGCATCCTCGGGCGAGGCCAGGCCCAGCCGCGACAGGAGGGCGTCCGTGGCCTGCCCGACGAGGTCCGGCACAGGCACCGACTTCCCATCGGCAGTCCGATAGGTCGGAATCGCACGGGGCTTGCCACGCTTGGGAAGCGGCATGGCGGCGATGGCAGTCCCGTCCTCGACAAAGCCGCCCGCGTGGGCCGCCCGCTCCGCCAGAACCCTGCGCAGGGTAGCGAAGTCGTTGGCCAGCAGCGGCCGACCCATGGCCTCCAAGGTGGCGCGGGTGAGGTCGGCCTGGGCGAAGACGCCGTTCTTCTGCTGGAAATCCAGAACCGCCGATCGCATGGGCGCGTCGTAGCTGCCCGGCTTGTGCTTGGCTGCGTCCATGAGTCCCTCGCAAACCAGGCGCTTCTCCACTTCGGCAAAAGCGACACGCTCGACCTCCACCCTCAGGTGGGTCTTCACCTCGCCCGCGCAGCGAGGGTCAGTCGCGGCCAACTCCGCGATAGTGGCAACGCCCGCCTTGGCACGCGCGGCCTCCAGGCGCAGGCCACGCAGCCGGTGCCTGGCGGCTTCCTTCTTCTCCGTGCTGTGACCGAAAGTCTCAATGCTGTCCACCGCGAGCAGACGAGCATTGTCCACGCTGGCCTCGCAGTTCCGGGCCGCGTCCTCGACAAAGCGCGCCCGCACCACAGAAAGCGAAGGTGGGATGCCGTACAGTTCGAGATAGTTGCGCTCACCTGGTGGCAGGGCTTGGCCATCACCGTCGGTGCGATCGCTGGCCAGCCCGACGAACACAGCCCGGTAGCGGTTGGGCAGAAGCGCGCCATCGGCCGCCTTGCCATCCTGGAAGATGTAGGGCGCCCATCCGTCGGAGAGATCCACCAGGGTCAGGCCGCGCTGCACGGCTTGCTCGGCGTCGACCACCCGTTCCTTTCCGGCCACGACCTGGATGGCACGACGTTCGACGGGTGGGGACGCCTCGGGCAGAGCATCTGGGTCAGGCTTGGGCGGCGGGGCCGGCTTCTCGGCTCGTGCCGCGGGCGCAGGAGTTGCGGGCTCGGAAGAAACCGCCAGCGCTTGGGCAGGCGGGCCCGAACGCCCACGACGACAGGCAGCGCCGGCCGGCAGGGCAAGCAGCAGCGAGAAGACGGCAACAGAGCGCAGGGGCAAGACATCCAATTTCTAGCTCCTCGACCGAGTCGAGGCGAGAAATGTGCAGATCGATCGACACGAAGACGTACTAGGATAATCGCCCATGAAGCGTGTCTTTCTTCTCACCTTGGCCGCCGCGGCAGCGGTGGCGGCCGGCGCAAGCCGCGGGCAGGCAACCGAGGTTGGCTCTTCGCGCAACTTCGGCCTTGGCTTCCAGATTGGCGAGCCAACCGCCATCACGGCCAAGGCCTTTGTCGGGGGCGCCAATGCCTTCGACCTCGGGCTCGGGTTCGGCGGGTGGGGCTACTACTGGTGCAAGGATGCGAACGACAAGAGCTATCGTTGCAGCGACCTCCACCGCAACATCAGTGTGCACGCGGACTACCTGTACCAAGAAAACATCGTCAAGATGACGAACCGCTTGGATTGGTACGCGGGCCTGGGCGGCCGGGTCATCACGTGGGCCTACGGGTCCAACAAACTCGGCCACGATCTTGTGCTCCTCGCCCGCGTTCCGCTCGGGTTCGCCGTCACATTCCGGCGCCCCAGCTTCCTCGAAGCCTACATCGAAATAGCGCCCTCTCTCGTGGCCTTCCCGCCCCTGGACTTCACCATCGACTTCAGCCTGGGCGCGCGCGCGTACTTCTGATCCTACGCATTGGGGTCGAAGTCGCCCGGGGCGGGGCCGCTGCTCATCTCAGCGCTGGAAATCTCTCCCGACAGCAGACCTGGCTCCGCGTTAGCAAGCGCCATCTCGCCCACCACGGCCCCTGAGGCGACATCCGCGGTCTGGGTGGCCACTTGGCCGCCTTGCCTGCGGATCTTCCATTGCGTGATGGCCCGTTCAAATTCGGCGTGAGGAATCATTGGCCCTATTCTACCGAGAAGACACGGCGCCTGCAAATGCTGACCGGCGATCATGGCTGGATCTGCGCGCGACGGAGATCAACCAGCAACTCCCGCGCCGGTTTGAACGAAGGCTCACGCGCCAGGGACTCTTGCAGCGCATATATCGCGCCGATCCCGTCGCCACGGGCTGCCAGCGCCACCGCCAAGTTGTACTGGTTGCGGGCGTTGTCGGGCTCCAGTTCGACAGCTCTCCGCGCCGGCTCTACCGCCTCGGCCGCACGCCCCAGGTTCTCCAAGCAGCCGGCCAGATTGTGCCAGCCCCGCGGATAGCGGGGAGCCAAGCGGGTTGCGGCCAGGAAGATCGGCAGGGCCTCGCCACATCCACGCCGTCGCAGGACTGCGTAGCCGTAGTGGTAGTGGGCGATCCCGTTGGCGGGGTCGCGCAGGAGATCAGCTCGGTAGAGCGACAGGTCCGAGCTCCATGTGGCGGCCGCAGACGACGTGGACAGGACCAACAGCGCAGGCAGCAACACGCCGGCCGTCATCCACAAGCGCGACAAGCGACCGCGGGCACGCCCCGCCGGGGGTGCCAGCAAACCCACGGCTGCCACTGTCAGTCCGCCCAGGGGAAAATAGGCGTAGCGATTGCCATAGAACCCGATCTGGGGAACCGCCGCCACAAGGGGAACGAGTGCCAGAAGAAACCATGACACTCCGAACAAGGGCAGCGAAAAGCGCGCGGGCTCTCGCCACCAGGCCCGCGCCAGAACAGTCAGCAACGCGACCAGAACGACCAGGACGCCGGTTGCCGCCCAGGGGCCGAGGGGGATGAATAGGTCCAGGGTGGCGGAATTTCCCAGCGAGACAAGCTGGGCCCCATAGTGCCAGACGATGGTGGCGTAGCAGACGAGCAGTCGCCCGAATCCGCGAGCAAGCTCATCACTGCCCAGGCGAATGCCAAGGTGGGCACGCCAGAGCATGGCCGCCGCAAGACCAGCGGACGGCAGCAGCAAGATGAACCATCGACGTCGTCCCGAGAGACCAGCGGTTCGGACGCGCGTCCCCACCACCGTGTAGAGCAGCAACAGAACCGGAACCACCAAGAACTGTTCCTTGCACAGAAAAGCCATGGCCGCGGCCATACCGGCCAGGCTGGCTCCCAACCAGATTCCGCGGCCGGCAACCGGCCAAACCAGCAGGGCGGCCAGGACGAACGCCATGCCCAGGGTATCGTGTCGGCCCGTGATCCACATGACTGGCTCGGTGACACTGGGGTGCACCAGAAAGACTGCCACAGCCACAAGTGCCGCCCCTCGGCCGACCCCGCGCCTGCCCAGAAAGAGCCAGAGCAGCCCGGCGCACAGACCGTGCAAGGCCAGATTCGCCAGACGGAAGCCGACCAGCGATCCGGTCTGCGAGATCCCTTGCAGCCACAGCGAAAGCATCGGGACGGGATGATAGAGTTGCGAGACTTTGCCGGTCACCGGTCCCCAAAGGTCGTGCTGCAGAAGCGTGCGCCAGCCGTCGATGCGAAAGATGGCCTGGTTCCCCTCCACCAGATAGATGTCGTCCCACACGAACTCGCCGCGCAGGTGAGGGCCGAACGACGCCCCAAGCAGCAGAGCCGCCACGATCAGAAACACCGCGAGCGCGCATCCCCGCCGAGCCAGCAGCCTGCTGGGCGCATCCGCGCCGGATGCTCGCGTGTCGTCCTCGTCGGCCATCGACGCCATTGTAGCGCGGACGCGATGGTTCACGCGACGGGCATGCAAATGGTGTCGGCGACCTCCCGTACGGGCGACCTGCAGTCGCCCGCTCGTCGCCCCTACGAGCCGTGGATCAGCTTCCTGTACCGGATCCGATGCGGCTGATCGGCGTCGGCGCCCAAGCGTCGATGGCGGTCGGCTTCGTAGTCCTGGTAGTTGCCCTCGAACCACACCGCCTGGCTGTCGCCCTCGAAAGCCAGAATGTGGGTGGCGATACGGTCGAGGAACCAGCGGTCGTGGCTGATGACCACCACGCAGCCGGCAAAGCCCAGTAGCGCATCTTCCAGCGCGCGCAGGGTATCCACATCCAAATCGTTGGTCGGCTCGTCGAGCAGCAGGACGTTGCCCCCACTGCGCAGCAGTTTGGCCAGGTGCACCCGGTTGCGCTCGCCGCCTGACAAGTCCTTTACCCGCTTCTGCTGATCGGCACCCTTGAAGTTGAAATCGGCCACATAGGAGCGCGCGTTCACCTGCTTCTTGCCAACCTGAATGTAGTCCGAGCCCTGCGCGATCTCGTCGTACACGCTGTTGTCGCCCTTCAAAGAATCGCGCGACTGATCGACATAGGCCAGCTTGAC
>Ga0182021_10001255_pt1 | contig 28908 bp, 22 predicted proteins | sample 612E3MmetaG_FD_120493 | JGI IMG/M metagenome (GOLD analysis project Ga0182021, IMG submission 120493) | Permafrost microbial communities from Stordalen Mire, Sweden - 612E3M metaG (Illumina Assembly) | ecosystem: Environmental > Terrestrial > Soil > Wetlands > Permafrost | place: Sweden...
AATCCGGTATGCGCTACCAATCACTGGTTATAAGACTCTCAGCCATAAGCAATTAGCATTCAGCTTGTTATTCTGAGGTTACGTAATACCCGAAGAATCTAGTTCCTGATTATTATTTATTCGTCATTTGATCGCATAGAGTTTCCCATCAAAAGACCCTACATAGAGTATCCCATCCGCCAGAGCAGGAGAAGATTCAACTTTATCGCCGGTAGTAATATGCCATATTTCCTGCCCGCTGGTAGCATCGACGGCATAGACCTTTCCGTCGTCGCTGCCGATATAGATCGTATTACCCGCGACTACAGGGGAGGACTTCACAAAATCGCCGGTCTGCAAGGACCAGAGAGGTTTCCCATTTGCAAGATCAACCGCTACGAGGTTGTTATCAACTCCAACGAATAATTTGCTATTCATGATTGCGGGGGAAGACCCGATTTGATTCTGCCCGATATGGTAACCCCATAAAGAACCGGACAACGGCGGCGGTTTTGGGGCTACACCCATTGCCCATAATTGCAGCCAAACCGGTTCGAGTTGGTTTTCATCAAACCAACTCCGCGCTTGACCGTTAATTGCCCACAAATTACCGATTTGATCGCCGAAATAGACTGTTTTACCGCTCATCGCCGGTGAAGAATCCTTAACATAGGTTTTATAATGCAACCGAAATTGTCCGTTATCTGCCCTCAAAGCATACATCCAACTATCGCCCGATCCGAAATAGACGATTCCGTTAGCCACCACCGGTGATATATAAACCGGATCCCCGACTTTAAACGCCCACAGTTTTTTACCGGTCAATGAGTTTAAGGCGTAAAGATGACAATCACCGGTGCCGAAGTAAACTACTCCTCCCGCCACTGCCGGAGAAGAATCGACGGGATAGATTGTAAAAAAATCCCAGACTATCTTGCCCGTATGCGAATTCAGCGCATATAGATTACCATCGTGCGAACCAAAATAAACAATGCCGTCCACAACTGTCGGTGACGAATCGATCATCACGCCGGTTGGATATTCCCACACCTCATTCCCCGACACGGCATCCAGAGCATAAAGCGTGCCGTCTTCAGAGCCGAAATAAACAATGCCGTCGACTACCGTCGGGGAAGAATAGATCGGACGTTTAGTGGTGAAAGTCCATTGCACCTGACCCTGGGGTAACATACTATTATTGCCGGTTGCCCCGGAATGCAACAAATCATGGCGGAACATCGACCATTGACCGTCCGCGGGGTTCGAGTTTAAGGTTGGCGATGGGACTTGGAGAGTATCGGTGTAATTGTATAAAAAAGCCACGACCAGAGCTGCCGCCAGAACGCCCGCACCGGCAGCAGTGAATATGCGCCTGATTTTCTTCTTCTGTTTTGCGCGCTTCTCCCATTGCCGCATAACCTCGTCAGCTTTGGCTTTTGATATCTTTACATCTGATTGCAGTCGCGACCAGCAGTACTGGCAGAGAAATCTGCTCGCCGGACTCGGTCGATGGCAAATGGAGCAAACAACGTAATACTGATCATCTCCGGTGCCCATCATTTATCTCCTAATGTGATTTGAAGTTATCGGACGGCTGATGCGTTCCCATTTTACGATTGAAATATCGGGTTGTCAAATGGCATAGCTTAATAAATGGTTCTTTTAAGCCTAAGCATCTTTACAACATCTTCCTATTCAGGTAAACTTTGCTTGATGCTGCGTGGTAAATAAACAATGAAAAAACTGGTAAAACCGGTACGCACTGTCAGAAAGGAAACTCCAGCCACTCAACAGACCATTGACCTGGCTGGCGAATGGACTCTGCGGCAAGCCGGTAAAAAGGAAAGTATCAAAGCCATCGTACCCGGAACGGTGCATACCGACCTTTTAGCCGCAGGCAAAATCCCCGACCCTTATTACCGCGATAACGAAGATCGCCTCCAATGGATTGGAGAAGTTGATTGGATTTATCAACGGGAAATTAACATCCCACCCCAATTTTTACAGCGTGAGCAGATTATTCTCCGCTGCGAAGGGCTCGATACGCTGGCGACAATAAAAATCAACTCCCGGGAACTGGCCCGCACCGATAATATGTTCCGGACCTGGGAATTCGATGTGAAACACCTTCTCAAAGAGGGCAGGAACACCATATCCCCTTGCGTGAACCCCCGCATGGCGTCAATGGCGCCAATTGGGTGCGCAAGGAGCAATGTAATTATGGTTGGGATTGGGGACCGTGTTTGCTGACCTGCGGTATTTGGCAGCCCATCAAGCTGATTGCTTATAATATAACCCGGCTCAGCGATATCGATATCCGGCAAAAGCATGCCAAAGACGGCAGCGTCACTCTCGATATTACCGGCAGACTGACAGCCGCATCAAAGACAACATCAACCATTAGAGTCATCGTCGCTCGTGAAGATAAAACGATCATCGCCGGCACTACTGACTTTAAAAATGGTAAAGCGCATGTCGCTCTCACCATCACGAACCCCGAACTCTTGTGGCCGAACGATATGGGTAATCAGCCACTATACACGGTTACAATTAATCTCATCGGTCAAGATGGTAACACGCTTGATACCATAGAAAGACGAATCGGACTGCGGACACTTCATTTACAACGGAAAAAGGATAAATGGTGTGAAAGTTTCCAGTTTGCGGTTAACGGTATCCCCTTCTTCGCCAAAGGTGCTTGCTGGATTCCTGCGGATACATTCGCCCCCCATCTTACAAATGACAATTACGCCGATCTGATCCGTAGCGCGGCCGCAGCACATATGAATATGCTACGTGTCTGGGGCGGTGGTTTCTATGAGGCGGATATTTTCTATGACCTTTGCGATGAACTCGGCATTTGTGTCTGGCAGGATTTTATGTTCACCTGCGCCGCTTACCCCACTTTTGATGAGGCTTTTCGGGAAAACATCAGTGCTGAATTTGCAGACAATATCCGCCGTCTACGCCATCACCCCGGCATTGCCCTCTGGTGCGGGAACAATGAAATGGAGCAAGGGTGGGTCGGTGATAAATGGAATGATACGCAGATGAGCTGGGCTGATTATACTGCGGTCTTCGATAAACTCTTGCCGCAGATTGTGCATAACCTTGATCCCGGACGTGATTATTGGCCGTGCAGTCCGCACTCACCCAACGGCGACCGGAAAAACTTTAATAATCCTAAATGGGGAGATGCCCACCTCTGGGATGTCTGGCATGGCAAACAACCCTTTGAATGGTATCGCACCGCTCAACACCACTTCTGTAGTGAATTCGGCTTCCAGTCTTTCCCCGAACCGAAAACAGTTTACGGCTATACCGCCCCGCAGGATAGAAATATCACCAGTTACGTAATGGAACATCACCAGCGGAGCGCCATCGGCAACACCACGATCATGACCTATATGCTTGACTGGTTCCGGTTGCCGCAGGACTTTGAAACGACACTCTGGTTAAGTCAGATTTTACAGGGGATGGCGATGAAATATGCCGTTGAACATTGGCGGCGGAACACGCCCAGGACGATGGGTACACTCTTTTGGCAACTGAACGACTACTGGCCGGTCGCCAGTTGGGCATCGATAGACTACCATCACCGCTGGAAAGCCCTGCATTATATGGCAAAGCAATTTTTTGCTCCACTACTGGTGTCCGGTGTGGAAAACATGGAGAAAGGCACCGTTGATCTTTATATCACCAGCGATCTTCCGGAACCATGCCGGGGAAAGTTATCATGGACTGTGACCAATGCTGCCAGTAAAACTCTGGCGCAGGGGAAAAAACAGGCGGCAATCAAACATGGAAACCATCGGGAGCATGTGGTCAATCTGAATGAATGCATCGCGAGGTATGGGATTCGCGATTTGATAATCTGGCTGGAACTTGCGGTTGACGGGAAAAGTGTTTCGACCAACATGGTGACTTTTGCCCGTCCCAAACATCTCGAACTATATCCGCCGGACATTAGTGCGGAAATTAAACAAAACAATGATAACATCATAGTCACTTTAAAAACCAAAGCCCCTGCTTTGTGGACATGGCTGGAGGTTGATGGCATCGATGCCCGTTTCTCCGACAATTTTTTCCATCTTCTACCGGGCAAACCAAACCATATCACTCTACAGACAGATAAGCCTTTAACAGTAGCTGAGGTCAGAAAACACCTGCATATTCGCAGTTTGATCGATACTTATCGCGATGTAGACCGGACCGCGCAAGAAGGCTTTAAGATATGAATTTTCCAAAAAGTTTTACGTGGGGAGTTGCTACGGCTTCCTATCAGATCGAAGGCGCCGCCCGCGAAGATGGCAAAGGACTTTCCGTATGGGATACTTTTTGCCGAAAAGAAGGCAACATCTGGAGTGGACAATCCGGTGATATCGCCTGCGATCACTATCATCGCTATGCGAAAGATATCGAGACTATGAGAAAAATCGGGGTGAATGCTTACCGGTTATCGATATCCTGGCCGCGGGTTATCCCTAACGGCACCGGCGCCGTAAATCAGAAGGGATTGGCTTTTTACGATAATTTGATTGACAAGCTCCTGGCCGCCGGTATTACGCCCTACGTGACGCTTTTTCATTGGGACTATCCCCATGAGCTTTTTTGTCGAGGCGGTTGGTTGAATCAGGACAGCTCCGACTGGTTTGCCGAATATACCAAAGTCGTAATTGAAAAACTTTCCGACCGGGTGAAAAACTGGATGACAATTAATGAACCACAGGTTTTCATTAATCATGGATATCACAACGGCACGCATGAGCCGGGCTTGGAATTGCCATTCCCTGATGTATTGAGAGCTGCTCATAACACATTATTATCTCACGGTAAATCAGTACAAACGATACGCGCCTATTCCAAAACAAAATGCCGTGTGGGATTAGCGCCGGTAGGCGTTGTCTTTATACCTGAGACCGATAGTCCGGAAGATGTTGCCGCCACGAGACGGGCGATGTTCTCTGTAATAAACAAGGATGTCTGGAATAATACATGGTGGATGGATCCGATTTTTTCCGGTCGGTATCCTGAAGACGGTCTCAAACTCTTCGGGAGTGATATTCCCTTAATTCATTCGCAGGATATGGCAACGATTCACCAGCCGCTGGATTTCTTCGGTGTAAATATATATCGCGGAGAAACGGTACGGTCCGGCGTCGATGGTCAGCCCGAGATTGTCTGGGAACCGGACGGCTTCCCTCTTACTGCTTATCATTGGGGTGTTACGCCAAAAACGCTTTACTGGGGACCGAAAAACTTCTGGGAGAAATACAAACTCCCCATTTATATCACTGAAAACGGTATGGCGAACGTCGATTGGATTGCGCTGGACGGTAAAGTACACGACCCGCAACGCATCGATTTTCTGAACCGCTACCTCTTGCAGTTATGTAAAGCGTCTAAAGAAGGCGTGGATGTTAAGGGCTATTTCCAATGGTCGTTGATGGATAACTTCGAATGGGCCAGCGGCTATCGCGAGCGTTTCGGGTTAGTTTATATCGATTTCCCGACACAGAATAGGATACTTAAAGATTCGGCATTTTGGTATAAAAATGTGATCGCCTCTAATGGCGCTTCTTTGAGTAAATAATCGGGCACTATCCTCATGCCTTTATTCCCTTCATGTCACTTCCTGGGTCTTAAAACATTATGGGAAGCGTAGCATTCTCTATTCTCGTTGCGAGACTTTTGGCGGAAAGAGGCAACAATGCTACGATCCGTAATCCAGTAACCAAAATCCCCTTAAATCCCACTTCTAAAGAGTAAGAATCGCAATCAGGACTAAGGTAATAAATACAAATAACTTTTGAACCATTGTGCGTTCAAACACAAATTATATGATGAGATATAGAAAAACCTGAATCGATATTGATGAAATCTATCCTTTTACATAACCAAACGTTATACATATATAGGTGAGGTGAAGAAATGAACAAATTTATTAGAATCGCAATGGGAACGACTCTGGCCATGATATTATTGGTCGTTGGCGCTCAAGCCGTTCTGGCCGATACCGATACATCCGCTACTAATTCCTCCTTGAGCGAGGTAAGAGGTGTTATCACCACGATTGATAAAACGGCAACTCCAATTACCGTAACAATCACCCCCAAAGAGGGTAGCACCGTGATTGTGAAAGTGGACACCACTACGGTAATTACCAAAACAGGAACGGGTAGTATTACTCTTAACGATCTGGCAGTAAATGACCAGGCCTCCACTACTTACAATAAAGACACTAATATAGCTGTCAAAATCAATATTATTCAACCCATAAAACGGCATGCGTTCGAGGGAACGATTAAAAACATCGCCTCACCGGTTATCGTCGTGACCACGAAAAAAGGCGATGAGACCTTCCAGGTTAACACCAACACTCAATACAAAGTTCCCGGCGTCAAAGATGCCACTCTCGGTAATTTCAAAGCAGGGGACAAAGTTGGGGTCTTAACGGTGGAACCAAGCGCTACTACCGGTAATGCTATGCAAACGGCTCAGCGTTTGACTTTAATCCCGGCTAGGCCGATTAAAACTGTTCATACCGGGACGGTCACAGCCTATACCGCCAATATCAGCATTACTATTCAGGATAAGAAAGGCGACAGCGTTACGTTTCTTATCAATAGCACTACTAAAATTAACTTAAGAAAGGGCCTGGCCGCGATTGCTATTGGAGACCGAATTGTTGTAACGGGCGAACGGGAGCCTTCGAATACCCAATTCACCGCCAAGAGAATCATCGATGCCGGCGTGACAGTAACCCCTGCTGCCAAAACGACAAATAATTCCCAAAATTCCAATAAAACCGAAAAAAATAATCCTAATGTTCAGGCCAAGAATAATCTCACCGGCAGTGTCAAAAATAACATTGCGCAAAACAAGAATAGATAACCGCGATTCTCCAGTTATTAAAAAGGAAGGCTGAAATATTTTCTTAGCCTTCCTTTTTCGTATGTTAACCTGGCGGTCAGTTGTTATCTTGTGATATCGATGGTAAAGAACAATCCTGTGACACTACCGGTGCTACTCGTTACGTTATCGATTTTAGTGATACCGACAGAAGAAGGCTGCGGGGCTTTTTTAAACGTCTGAGTATAACCTTGTTTCAAAGCTTCGGCATAAATGACAATATCTGCTTTAGCATTTGCCTGCCCCTGGACTGTCACTTTATCCAAATTTATTTCGATATCGGAGAATCCCATGTTAACCGGCAGGTTAACATTGATCCACGTCAGAATATCGGCATCGTTAACGTTTTTGGACAGGACTTGTTGTTCTTGTTGTAACATTGCCGAAGTCTCCGCCGTTAACGTTTTAATCGTCGCCTCGGTAGCAGCCGCCTGATCTGCCCGCGTACGTGTCATTTGGAGCTCGCGGGTAAGCGCATCGACCTCTCCCTGCAAACGCACTTTTTCCGTATGTGCCTGCCCTTTTGCCAGAGATAAGACGATTATAATAATAAAGCCGATCATCAAAGCAACCGGTATCAATAACTGACGCGTTGGCGTACGTTTAGTCTCTAATCTGCGCTTGCCCTCCAGCAGGTCGACATCGATATCATAAAACCGGCTTTTTTCTTCCTGCAACGCGGCCTGTTTCGTTCCTTTCAATGCCAGACCTATATTTCCGGCATAGGACATAAACGGAAATTCAAGCGGCGACTTGATGTTCGATGTCAATGCTTCGACATGGTACTCAATGCCGTTCTGAATAAGCTCTACGATCTTCGGATCATTGGCCAATGTGCCGGAGAGTAAAACGGGGACGGACGTTTTGATCGGGTCAATGGCATGAGTGATATTATAAAATTCCACCGTTCGGGCCAATTCATCGGTCAAACGTTTTACATTGTCTTCAATCGTTGCGCCTTCGTCTCGCGGGATAACCGTGTGTAAAATATTGGGTACGCCTTCGGCTACGACCACAATATCAATACAATCCGGTTCAAAATTAACCACCAGAGCATCCGGCCGATTGGCGGCGCGCGCCATGGCCAGGGATTTCAAATCGATCGACAACGGTTTGACACCGGCTATGTTGAATGTCTGCAGCGCGGCATCGATCAAATTACGAGACGCCCCGAAAAGAAAAACATCCGTTTCATCTTTGGTATTTCCGATGATCCGCCATGAAAGATAAATCTCATCCAGTGACAGTGGTATCTCTTTCTTTGCTGCTCGCAGAATGGCTTCGGTCATCAATGCAGGTTTCAATCGGGGCAACCTCAACATCCGATAAGTGAAAGAAAGGCCGGTAATCGTGGCTATGATCCCGCCTTTAGTAATTTTTAAATCACGGAACAACGCATCGATCGCCTCACCGACAGCCTCAGGTTGCAGAATAAGCCCATCCCTGACCATGCCGGATGTTAAAGGCGCAGTGCCCCACTTCTCCACCAGGTTGCCATTGATAGAGACCATTTTCAAATTTTCAGAACTGATATCCAGAGTAATAGGCATGAATAATCCGATCCTTATTTCACAGCTTGAGTATAAACCCCCAATTGAATGACTCCGGTATAGGCGGTTCCTCCGGTTTGTTGCCCTGCTTGACCTATGGCGATAGTATCGACCACCAATGAAGTAAATTCATTCCCATGGAAACGATCAACGAAAGTCGTCAGGTCGTCAAAACTACCTTCAACCGACAAACTGATAGTCAGCACCCGGTAGCTGGTTCCCTCGACCGTTACGTTGGTCCACGAATCGGTACTCAAAGGAATCACATTTACGTTGCATTCATCGGCTACGATCAGAATAGTTTTGATCACCTGAGTCGTATCCACATCGGTTGGTAAGAGGTTTTGTTTGGCTGCCAGATTAGCATTTTGAGCATCGGTAAGACGCTGCGGTAAATCTCCCGGCGGTACTGTAATCAATGACAGCATTTTAGTAGTGTCATCCATTTTTGTGATCAGCGCTTTCTGCCCATTTCGTTCTTTTAAATAACCCGTTCCGAAATAGGCTAAACCTATCACTATCAGGATAACCAGAAATATACCGAGCGTTCTAGTCCTGGACAACGAAGCCACCTCGTTTATAACCACATTACCGACATTCCCCGGCTGGATTGCAACTACCCGCAGGTAATCGCAATGACTATCAGGTTGATCGGGGAATACTCATGTCACCGTCTTATTTCTTTTGACGGAGTTGGTAAACGACCAATAACATTACCAGATTAATAACCGTGACGCAGGCTAAGAGTACATTGGTGAGACCGGTTGAATTGTAAGCCATTTTTATTTCCCCCTTTTATTTTTATATCTAGTCTTAAGTATCGTTAATTTCGCTGCACCAGCCATGACTTAATCGTGGCTACATTACTCGTAATGCTGACTGAAGCCGTGATGGTCGTGCCGCTTGCGACTGATTGTACACTAAAAACCGCAGCCCCGCTACCGGCAGTTGTGGAAATCCCAAATGTCTTCAAATAACCGAGATTGGAAACACCGCGATAAGCAACCGCAAACATGCCGGTACCGGTACTTATCAGCCATGGTTCATAACCGGCTGAAGTATCAAATTGTAAGGTGTCGATCACAGTTTGCGTTATTGTGCCGTTAGTAGCTATGGTATAAGTTTTTACAACACCCAAATTCGTAGAATTTCGATATGTAATAGCATATACGGTACCGGTCGCTAGTAAGATGTAGGGTTCGTAGCCGCCGGTGGCGTCAAAATTAAGGACACCGATGGCTGTCTTGTTAATTACTCCAGCGGTGGAAATAGTCATAGTCTTCACGTAACCGGCATTGCCGGCGCCACGGTAAGTAACGGCATAAACATTACCTGAAATGAGAATCAGCATCGGTGTGTTGCCGGTGGTATCGAAAGCCCAAGTATCCTTGGCTGTTTTAGTAATTACTCCGGTTGTGGAAATAGTTACCGTCATCACAGTACCGATATTGCCGTAAACAATGCCGTAAACATTGCCGGATATTTTTATGATGTGTGGACTATAGACAGAGCTGGCAAAATTCCAGGAACCAACCGAAGGATTGGTAAGATTGCCATTATTGGCAATATTTACCGTTCTAAGATAACCGGCACCGCCGGCATCACGGTAGGTAATAGCATAGTAAGTACCCGATAAAGGATTTATATTCGGTTCATAAAGTGCAGTACCAAAATTAGAGGAGCCGATTACTGTTTTTGTAATCGCTCCGGCAGTAGAAATCGTGACCGTGACGAGATAGCCGTTATTACCGGCGCCGCGATAAATAATGGCATAAACATTACCGGAGACCTTCATAATATCAGGTTCAAAACAAGTGGTAACAAACGCCCAGGTATCGATCGCTGGTTCACTAATCACCCCTGCTGCAGAAATATTAACCGTTTTTATCGTGCCGTCATCTGTAGCTCCGCGATAGACAATAGCGTACACAGTACCGGAGATATTGATGATATAGGGAGTATAACAGTTTGTAGTATCAAAATTGAAGGTATCGGTTACCGGATCCGTAATAGTGCCTATAGGTATCGTAGCTGACTGTGTATTGGTCACCGTAATACTGGGAGTAATACCATTTACCGTATTCGGCAAAGAATATGTTGTATTATTCCCCACATTAGGTAAAGTCGCTGCCAGTCCGTTATTAACCAGTCTCCAGACCCCATGCTCGACTCCTGCATCGGCGGCATAAGTGGTCTTGATGACCGTATTATAAGTTCTGGAACCTATCAAAGCCGTGCTGGCCTGCGATAAAAACGGTCCAATGACCAGCGCACCGATGGCTAACGCCGCCAGTGTTAATGGCAGAGCTTGACCGTTCTCTTCGGTTTTGATTCTACGGCACAGGCCGTAAATAGACCACATATGTCTCCTGTTGACTGACTCCCATTCTATCCTGAGGCGCCGAGGTTAAAACCATGGTTACCAATCGACCGTTTACAGTGAAACTGACGCTGGAAACATTCTGCGCTAATATTATGGTGGAAGTTCCCGATGTGCGTTGCAGGTTAGTTCCTGACAACGTATAAGTGATGGTTTGCGCGGACGGCAGTGTGAAAGTCAACCCGCTTCCTCCAACCGCTGAAACAGCCGTTTGCCCGTCGTAATTGAACCAGGAAGCGGAGTTCTGCAACTCGTGAAAAGCCACAAAACTATCGCTGCCGAATTGCGAAACGTTATACATCTGGTAGATGGCCGGGCCTACAATACCAGCCAGGATTCCGGTCAACGCGATCGTAATCAACAGTTCCACCAATGTGAAACCGCGCTGGTTTTTCATCTATTCCCCTTATAATCTTCCACCACCAGAACTTGCTGACCACCATGCGAAATCGTGACAGTTAGTTTTTGGATTTTATTATCGGCATAAATCGCCGAGTTAACCGCCAAACCAATGGTATACCCCGAAGGCGCACTCACCAACGTGTAAGAAACTCCGGTTGCATCATAAGCGGTCGATTTGAGTTGTTCAATCTGTCGCTGGGCTAATTGCTGCGCAAACGTGGCTTCTTTTAATGTACTCACAGAGAGCAAACCGGTGGATAGAGCCGTGATAAAAACGGTAATAGCGATGCCCACGATCGACACTGCAACCAGCATTTCAACAAGGCTGAAGCCAGTCTCACTCCGCAGATGTTTTTGGAAATTCTTTTTAATTCCCATCATGATCATTCCTAATGAATAGAACGCAATACAGTATACATCGGTAATAAAATAGCCACCATGATAAAAGCTACACCCAAACCCATCAACACTGTCAGCGCCGGCTCAATCATGGCAATCAGAGCCTGGATACTCTGATTGGCTTTTTCCTCATAATAAATAGCCAGTGTATTTAACACGGTGTCAATGTTACCGGTCTGTTCTCCCATCGTTATCATCTTGACCATCGTTGAAGGAAATAAACTATTTTCCGACATCGGGCGGGAAAGTCCTTTACCTTCCATCAACTTCTCCCTGACTTCCGTTAAAGCCTCATTGACGATCTGATTTGAGCTGACCGCATGGATTGTCACTTCCAGGATTTCCGGCAACTGTAGTCCGGCTTTCAACATCATATAAGACGTCCTGCAGAAATGTCCCATAATGCGCTGAACGTTGATTTTTCCGATTAACGGCATTCTCAACATCAATTTGTCCATCGTCCGTTTCCCGGCTGCTGTTCTGAGATAGAAATATATAGCCGCCGCCAGCGCTACAATACCGATTAATAGAGGCAATTTGTACGCAGTGACAAAATCAACCACCGCGATGACTGTCTTCGTTGTCCAGGGTAAATTAGCCCCAACCGATTTGAATAAACCCAAAATCGGCGGCAAAACCATGGTAACCATCAACACGGAAACACCGATTGCCATGACAACGACAATGGCCGGATAAGCCATAGCACGCCGGATGTTACTTCCTACCTTGAGCTGCTTTTCCATATAATCGGCTATTTGCCGTAAGCCACTCTCCAGATCTCCAGCCTGTTCACTGGCCTTGATAATTTGATAATAGGAATACGAAAAAGCGGCAGGGTAATGACTGATCGCCTGTGAGAACGAGCTACCACCCTGTAATTCCTGAGCGACTTCAGTGATGATTTTTTTAAGGGCCGGTTTGGTTATCTGGTCGCCAACCAGCTCCAAAGCCATATAAAGCGAAACCCCTGAAGCCACAAAAGTAGCCAGCTGCCGTGAGAAATCGATAACATCCTGAGGTTTCACCCCGAAAAAAGTCGGTAATACAGAATCGATGCTCACGCGGGGACGGGTTGCTTTCAAGCTGATAACATATTTAAAACCAGCCACATACAGCGCTTCTTCAGCCATTGTTTCCGTAGCTGCCTCGATCGTGCCGTCAACCAATTTTTTGTCGGAAGTATATGCCTGGTAGCGATAAGTCACATGTCCTCCTAAAAAATGAACCGTTCCTAACCGATAGAGAACACATTGCGCTGTATTTCGCTAATCGTTGTAATCCCCTGTTTCACTTTCAACATTCCGTCATGTCTCATGGTTACCAGACCTTCTTTGAGCGCCTGTTTTTTAATATCGACAGCACTGGTATTGGTCAATAACATTGTGCGGATTTCCTCACTCATCACCAGCGTCTCAAAAATACCCGTGCGCCCCTGGTAACCGATATTACCGCAGAGATTGCAGCCGAGACCGCTGCCATAAAATATCTTCGGGCGATCTTTTAATTCTTCGTCATAATCCGCTAATTCCTCGGACGAAGGTAGATATGGAGTCAGGCAGTGAGGGCAAAGTCGGCGAACCATGCGCTGAGTGGAAATACCCACTAGCGTCGAGGACAGCAGATACCTCTCTATACCCAGGTCGACCATGCGGAAAAGCACTCCGACCGCGTCATTGGCATGGACAGAAGACAGCACCAGGTGTCCGGTGAGAGCGGCTTGCACGGCGATGGTCGCGGTCTCATTATCGCGTATTTCCCCGACGAGGATGACATCAGGGTCGTGCCGCATTATCGAGCGTAGACCATTAGCAAAAGTGATACCCGCTTTAAGATTGACCTTGGTCTGATTAATATCCTTGAAATGGTATTCAACAGGGTCTTCGACCGTCATGATGTTATTTTCAACCCGGTTCAGACTGTTGATCAGCGCGTACAAGGTGGTTGTTTTGCCGGAACCCGTAGGACCGCCGATTAGAATCAGCCCGAATGGGCTTTTCATCATCAACTGTAACTTTTTTAATGAATCCGGCATCAAGCCAAGTTGGGGAAGAGTGAACAGAGATAATGCTTTATCCAGAATACGCATTGTAACTTTTTCCCCGTAAGCGGTGGACATGCTGGCGCAACGGATATCGATATCCCGTCCGGCGACGGTGACGGAAAACTGCCCGTCTTGCGGCCGCCGCTGTTCGGCGATATTCATTTCTGCCAGGACTTTTATCCTGGAGATCAGAGGTATCGCCGCACCCCGCGGTAAAGAAAGAATGTCGTGGAGAATACCATCAATGCGGAAGCGAATGCGTAATCTGTCTTCCTGAGGTTCGATATGGATATCCGAAGCCCTGTCCCGGACAGCTTGTGTCAGCAACAGGTTCAGTGTCTGCGCAATCGGAGTCTTAGCCACAAGTTCGGCGGTGACAACGGTGGCTTCTTCCTGAGGCGGGGCGAACTCTTTGACATGTTTTTCGATTTCACCGACGGAACGATAATTAAGGTCAATGGCGCTCATGATATCAGTCGATATCCCGAGAGCGACTTCAATATTCATTTTAACCTGGGCTTTGATATCCTCAATTGTCTGGATGTCTTGAGGGTCAGCCATCACCACTACCAGGGAATTACCAACCATATCGAGCGGAATTAGTGTGTGTTTCCGGGCAACATCTTCAGGAATGAGACGCAGCGCTTCCGGCTGAATTTTATGTCTTTGCAAATCGATAAGCGGCACATTAAGTTTGACACTGAGGACCGCGGCTAAATCCTGGGCTTTCACCAATCCCTGGCTTAATAAAATTTCACTAAGTCTGCCGCCCTGTTTTTGCTGGATATCCATCGCGCTATCAAGCTGCTCAACGGTAATCAATTTCTCTTCAATCAGCAATTCGCCTAAGCTCTTGCGGCTACTTATATTATCCAACGGGAAGTCGCTCTTGCCTGTTTCCATATCCTGCTCCCGGTGTATGAGATATCCTGTCAACTACTCGTATAGCCAGATATCGGAGTTATTACATTAATCTCCGATATCTGGCGTATGTTGATAATAAGCAATTCACAGAGCTGTTAATAACCGGTAGTCACCTGGGTCACTAATCCGGTTAGGGTACAGCTGTAAGTGCCTTTCGTAGTCGTCGATCTCATATAATTCGGGCACAGGGCATTGCCCGTTGGGAAAGCTGTCATGTCGCTTGTAGCGGCCGTCGCGGTGACCGCGGTTAAACCCAACTTAACCATCATCGTATCCATGGCACTCTGCACCAGCGCTTTTTCTGTGTTCGCGGCTTCAGTTTTGCCACTGCCAACAAGTCCGGTGACATTGGGAATAATGATTGCCGCCAATACTCCGATAATGGCAATGACAATAAGTAACTCCACCAGTGTAAAACCACTATTGCTGCGATGAATCCTCTTTAAAAAAGCTTTCATAATTACCTCCTCTTTCTTACGGTTAACGCAAGATGCTTTTAATAACCGTTGCTTGCCTGACCAACCAAACCGGTACTGGAGCAGGTATAAGTGCCCTTAGTCGTGGCATACCTTAAGTAACCCGGATAAAGCGGATGAGTGGCATCTGGAAACGTGGTCATGTCACTGGTGGCGCCAGCTACGGCGGTAACCGAGCTTAAGCCGACTTTCGCCATCATAGTATCCATAGCAGTCTGCACCAATACTTTTTCCGCATTCCCTGCTTCAGTCTGTCCGCTACCGACAAGGCCCGTTACATTAGGAATGATGATTGCCGCCAGAACGCCGATGATAGCGATGACAATGAGTAATTCCACTAGCGTAAAGCCACGATTGCTGCGATGCATTCTGCGCAGAATACTCTTCATGATTCCCCTCCTGAATTATTCTCGGAGCAAGTCAGGTTAATAACCGTTAGCTACGCGGGTAACCAAACCTGAAGCAGTACAGGTATAAGTGTTTTTAGTTGTAGCGCTTCTCAAATAGGTTGGATAAAGGGGGTTAGTAGCGTCAGGAAAGCTGGCCATATTACTGGTAGCTGTCGCTACGACTGTTACCGTGCTTAAACTCGCTTTCACCATCATGGTATCCATCGCGGTTTGAATGAGCTGTGTTTCCGCATTGGAGGCCTCTGTTTTCCCGCTGCCAATCAGGCCCGTTACATTAGGAATGATGATTGCCGCCAGAACGCCGATGATAGCAATGACAATGAGTAATTCGACCAGGGTAAAACCTCGATTGCCGGAATGTAGTCTTTGTAGAAATCGTTTCATGCTTTCCTCCTCTCACTTTGCTCGAGTACGTTGATGCATGTGTTGACTATTGTAATACGAGTGTCGTTATTGTAGACTATGGTACAAGTTATGTCAAGCACGTTCCCAAACTATTAATGTTGCTTCAATCTACAAATTGTTATAGACTTGTTACAATTTCCTAAATAATTACGTACACCCTATGAAAAGTACGAAATTTAATCGATAATATGTAGTAAGTCTTTCATTACGGAGTACAATATGAGCGAGCAGAAAATAATGGTTGTGGACGATGAACCCCACTTAGTCAGGTCTTTGACATTTATCCTCGAAAAAGCCGGGTATAACGTTTCTTCAGCGTCAAATGGCGAAGAAGCTTTGAGCAAAATACAGCAATCTAAACCGGACCTGGTATTTCTAGACGTCATGATGCCTAAAAAGAACGGCTATGCAGTCTGCGAAGAGATTAAAAAATCCCCCGAATTAAAAGATATTTACGTTATTATCCTGACAGCAAAAGGACAGGAAACAGACCGGTCGCAGGGTCTTAAAGCCGGCGCTGATGAATTCATCACCAAACCCTTCAGTCCTTTGGAGATAGTGGCTAGAGTTAAAAAGATATTGGAGTGATCATCCACCCCAAAAGGCATTGAGAAATAGCAGGCCGCGGAGAGGTGCGCTATGAAGACAAAAAGAGGCGAACCGCAAACGTATTTTGAGGCAGTTTATAATGCCATGCCTGACCCGGTTATGTTATTAGATGCAAATGGCATTGTCCTGCACGCGAATAACGCATATACGAAAAATTTCAACATGGCGCCGGCGGACGTTATCGGAAAACCCTTTACGCACAACTTCCCCGTCCCGCAGGAAATAAAAAACAACATCATAGCATCATTTAAACTAAAATTCCGTCACCGTGATGCCGCACCGCTCGAGGTTGATATCCCATTTATTGAAGGGAAAAAACGGTGGATCAGGGATAGCCTGAGCTTCTTTGATTTCGGAGAAGTAAATTACTGCATTGCCACTTTACATGATTTCACTGATTTAAAAGAAGCTGAAGAAGCTCTGAAAGCATCAGAGGAGAATTTCCACAACTCTTTGGAAAAATCAGCAATGGGCACTCGCATCTCCGATATCGATAATAACACCTTGTATGCGAATCAGGCACTGATGGATATCTTTGGCTACAAAAATCTGGACGAAGTCAGAGTAAAATCACCTCAGGAATATTATTCTCCGAAATGTTACTCTGAGTATCTTGAAATGAGGGAAAAATACGGGCGCGGTGAAATAATGCCGGATCAGGTGGATATTGATATTATTCGCAAGGACCATACCACCCGGCATTTACAGGCTTCATTCAAAATAGTCCTCTGGGATGGCAAGCCACAATACCAGACGCTCTATAACGACATTACTGACCGTAAGCTTATTGAAGAAGCTCTAAAAGCAAGTGAAGAGAAATACAGGATGATTGTGGAAAATAGCCGAGACATCATCTTCACCATCAACTCTACGGGGGAATTCGTTTATTTATCCCCTTCCATTAAAAATACACTTGATTACAACCCATCGGACCTCATTGGTCATCGTTTCAGTTCAATAATCCATCCGGATGACGTATCCACTGTCATGGAGGCGATGCAGCATAACATCAAGGAAGGGTATCAATATCCCAACGGTATCGAATACCGCGTCCGCCATGCTTCAGGTGAATGGCGATGGATCATAGGCAGCGGCACTGCTATGCACGACGCAGATGGTAAATTTCTTACTTTTATCGGTATAGCCAATGACATCACCGAACGCAAACAGGCAGAAGATGCGTTGCGAATGTCGGAAATTAATTTCCGCAAGTCAATCGATGATTCTCCTCTCGGGGTTTGTATCTTGAGAGCAGATGGGGAAGCCGTTTATGTTAATCAGAGATTCTTGGATATGTATGGTTATGATAATCTCGCTGAATTTCAATCCAAATCACCCCGGGAACGTTATACCCCGGATAGTTATCGGGATTATCTGGTCCGTAGAGAACAGATACAACACAATAATCTTACCGATTACACATATAAAATAAGCATTGTCCGCAAAGACGGCGGCATACGCCACATGGAAGTCTTTCGTAAAGAAATGCTCTGGGGTGGCGAACACCAATTCCAGATGCTTTACAACGATATTACCGAGCGCAAACAGGCAGAGGATGCACTGAAGGAAAGTGAAGAAAAATACCGGCTGATTGTGGAGAACAGCCAGGATATTATTTTCACACTCAATGAAGGAGTGTTCATCTACGTATCCCCCTCCGTCAAACCGATGCTCGGCTACAATCAAGCCGACTTGATCGGCGTGCCTTTCTTATCATTGGTACATCCGGATGACCGGCATATCATTGAAGATGCCATACGTTATGGGGATGAAGCCGGCCTTCAAACTGTCGCCGGCAATGAATACCGTTTCCGGCACGCTTCGGGCGAATGGCGCTGGCATATCTCCAGAGGCACTAAAATGGCTGGCACCGGCGGAAAGTCTTTTAATTTTATCGGTATCGCGAATGACGTTACCCAACGGAAAAGCATCGAAGAGCTTTACACAAAAATGGTGCAAAACTCGCCGATAGGTATTTATATCGCACAGAACGGCAGATTCCATTTTGTTAACCCGCAATTCCAAAAGATCACCGGTTATACCGAAGAAGAACTGCTAAAAATGTCCACCTTGGACCTCGTTTACCCGCAAGACAAACAAATGGTTAGAGATAACGCTGTATCGATGGTCAAAGGGAAAAAGACAGCGCCGATCGAATTTAGAATTAACACCGGCGACGGACAAACCAAGTGGGCAACGGAACAGGTCAGTTCTATTATTTATGAAGGTAAAAGAGCGTCATTGGGCAGTTTTCTGGACATCACTGAGCGCAAACAAGCGGATTTTGCGTTGCGTAAAGCGCTGGCCGTATCCGAGGAAAGTGTGGCCAGGGTTTCGGCTTTATTGGAAGCGAGTCAGGCAGTTTTAAAATACCGGCAATTCAAAGATACTGCCAAAGCGATTTTTGAGATTAGCAAGAAAATAACGGGCGCCGCTGCCGGCTATGTTGTTCTCCTCGATGAAACAGGCAAAAAGTATGAAATACAGTTCCTTGATGACGTCGGTCTCTCATGCACGGTCGATCCTTCCCTGCCGATGCCTATACGCGGCTTGCGCGGGGAGGTACACAACTCCAATAAACCTGTCTATGATAATAATTTCTCCAATAGCCCCTGGAAAGATTTACTTCCTTCAGGGCATGTGCTTATACAAAACGTAATGTTCTCACCGCTTATCGTCGAAGGAAAATCCGTGGGGTTAATCGGGTTGGCGAATAAACCGGGTGGTTTCGTAGATGAGGACACACACCTGGTAACGGGACTGACAAACTTCCTCTCGGTAGCTCTGTCCAACAGTCTGGCATGGGAATCAATGAAAAAGAGTGAAAATCAGTATCGTGACCTGTACAGCCAAGCGCCAATCGCCTACTTCTCAATAGGCACCGATGGTATTATCCAAACGGCCAATAATAAAGCATCGGAACTGCTCGGTTATTATGCGAAGGAGATGGTCGGTAAACCCATGGTAGACCTGTACGCTGAAACTCCATTGGGCAAAGAAAGAGCTAGAGCTATCTTCGTCCGTTCTGCCTCCGGTAAAAGAGTCCGTGACGAAGAGGTAGAGATGGAAACAAAGAACGGGGAACATCTCTGGGTCAGTCTTTCCGTGGAACCGAATAACAATGCGGAAGGCAAAGTCACACTGAGTCTGCTGGCCGCGATCGATATCACAGAACGCAAGGAAGCCGAGATTGCTCTGGAAGAAAGCCAGGCGCGTTTTATGGAACTGGCCGAACTTTTACCCCAGGGGATTTGGGAAATGGATATGCAAGGTAAAATAACCTATGCTAACAAAGAATCGCTGCGGGCATGGAGTTCCCAAGGATTGGAAGACCTGAAAAATTTTCCGCAGGAGTCATTCATCCCGGAGGACAGATTAAGACTCCAGCAAAATGTCCGGGAATTGCTGCGCGGGAAAGGGTCAAGTCCTCATGAGTATATGGCGCTACGCAAAGACGGCACTACTTTCCCTGTGCTGGTTTATTCCACACCGATTATTCGCCAGAGCAAGATCGTTGGGTTACGGGGCATCAATGTCGATATTACCGAAAGGAAGAGGATGGAAGCCGAACTCAAGGAAAAATTGCAGGAACTGGAAAAAGTCAATCAACGCCTGAAAGAACTGGACAAACTCAAAGATAACTTCCTCTCCACCGTATCTCATGAATTACGCACTCCTTTAACGTCGATCAAGAGCTTTGCGGAAATTCTTCTCGCCTACGAGGAAGATAGAGCGACACAAAAAGAGTTCCTGGGTATTATCAATGAGGAAGCAGAACGTCTTACCAGATTGATAAACGATTTCCTGGACCTCTCCAAGATTCAAGCCGGCCGCATGCAATGGGAAACGATTGAGGTATCTGTCCCCTGGGTCATTGAAACTGCAGTAAATGCGAATCACGCCTTACTAACTAAGACCCAACTGAAACTCACAAACGAAACGGTGCCGGACCTTCCGATGGTTTGGTCGGACAAAGACCGTTTGGCGCAGGTGGTAACTAATTTACTCAGCAACGCTATTAAATTCACTCCAGAAGGCGGACAGATAAGTATCAAAGCATTTTTAGCTAAAAAAGAACCAACGGATGAAACCCCGAATATGGTTGTGGTCAGTATAAAAGACTCCGGGATCGGCATCGCTCCGGAAAATCATCAGACCATTTTTGAGAAATTCAGTCAGGTAGGCGATACTCTGAAAGATAGACCGAAGGGAACTGGTCTGGGTTTGCCGATCTGTAAAGAGATTGTAGAGCATTATGGAGGTAAAATCTGGGTAGATAGCTCATTAGGGAAGGGGAGCACGTTTTCCTTTACGTTGCCTATCGTGCAGAAAGCTATTCCCCAGGCTATCAAGATAACTCCAAAAGAGTCACCCTCCGGTACACACGCAGTGAGAACGATTCTGGTGGTCGATGATGAAGCCAATATCCGCCGCCTTATAAGCCATGAGCTCATCAGTCGCGGTTACAAAGTCATCGAAGCCGCCAGCGGAAAGGAAGCCCTGGATCTGGCCAGGCAATCGCACCCCGACCTTATCACGATGGACGTCGTTATGCCCGATCTTGATGGTTTCGATACCACGGCGGTGTTGAAAACCGACCCGATTACTAAAGACATTCCCATTCTCATCGTTTCAGTAATTGAAGACAAATCCAAGATGTATCGTCTTGGAGCTAACGATTATATCACCAAACCTTTTAATATTGACGTCCTGGTAGAGAAAGTGAACCGACTATTAACCGGTTCACAAAAAACAATACTCGTAGTGGATGACGACAAAGCCTTAGTTAAATCTCTGGAATTTGAGCTGAAAAAACGGGGTTTTACTACATTTACTGCCTACAACGGTAAGGAAGCGTTGAAAGCGGTGGACCAGAACCGTCCCGACCTGATTTTGCTCGACCTGAAGATGCCGGAGATGGATGGGTATGGTGTAATCACGGCTCTCAAGAGCAATCCGGCAACAGCCGATATCCATATCGTAATGGTAACGGGGGTTGATATCGATGGGGGGAAGGTAAAAGCTTTGTCCATTGGCGCGGCTGACTATTTTAATAAATCGGAGGATCTGAGCAAGCTGTTCGAAACAATCGAGCGTATTCTGACCGACGGTAATAAATAATTATTTACCGACGTCAGGAAGATATTCTTTGATTTTTGCCAATAGTATTTCCCTGTCAATAGGTTTATTGAGAAATTCGTTCGCTCCAACTCTCAATCCTGTCACCTTATCCGAATCCTGCCCTTTGGCAGAAAGCATAAGTATCGGCAAGTTCGCTGTTTTCGGTTCCGCCCGAAGGCGGTGACAAACCTCAAAACCATCAAGCCCGGGTAGCATGACATCCAAGAGAATAAGGTCGATCTCTTCTTCCTGGGCCTTTCTAAGACCGGTCAAACCGTTTGTTGCCATTAATACCTCATAGCCCTCTTTAGTAAGCATATAGCTGAGGTATCTGGAAAAGCTGGGATCGTCTTCTATACTCAGGATTCGTTTTGCGATTTTAGCCACCACCTGAACGAATATAGGGAAGGAATCTATATTTATATTAGCAGATTCTTGTTTTACTACGTCTTTTGGCTGATTTTATATCCGACGCCCGGGATCGTAGTGATACAGGATGGTGCCTTCGATCCGGCTTCCAGCTTACTGCGCAAACGCCGGATAAAAACATGCAGGTATTGAGTCTCACTTTTATACTCTAACCCCCAAACCTTTTGTAAAAGCTGGGTATGAGTAAGCACCTTGCCTTCATTTAGGGCCAGTTCCCGGAGCAAATTGTATTCTGTCGGAGTTAATTTTACTTCTTTAGCGTCAACAGTGACACGCCTATCGGTGAAGTTAATGGTCAGCCCACCACAGGTAAAGGATGGTTTGGAAGAGAAAGGAGTATTCCTGGGAGTGCTGCGGCGTAATACAGCCTGTGCTCTGGCCATCATCTCATTCACACCAAAAGGCTTGGAGATATAATCATCAGCGCCCAGTTCCAGGCACCTGACCCTGTCAATTTCATCGCCTCGCGCAGTAAGCATTATTATCGGCACTGTCGACCATTCTCGCAGACGCCTGCAAACTTCGAATCCATCCATTTCAGGCATCATGATATCCAATAACACCAGGTCGGGTGGTTCCAATTCCACAGCTTTTAATGCTTCGCTACCATTGATTGCCACAGCCACGTCATAGGCATTCGCTTCCAGATTTGCCTTGACGAATTTCACGATGACCGGATCATCATCAACAATAAGAATGGTCTGTTTTCGCATTTTCATTCTCCTAAAGCTTTCTTCACTTGAGCCAATAGCTCGGAGACATTGAAGGGCTTCGCCAGATAACAAATACCAACTTCTTTGGTACGTTCCTCGTCATTCGGGGACAAATAGGCAGTTGAAATTATAACAGGCACTTGCCTTAGTTTAGGAGTGTTCCTCAAATTTGTCAATACATCCCAACCGGACATACCCGGCATTTTAACATCCAGCACCACCAGGTCGGGCTTATGAATTTGTGCTGCCTTCAACCCTTCTTCGCCGTTTTTTGCAGTCGAAACAGAATATCCGCTGGCGGTGAGATTACATGCCATTACTTTTCTTAGATTTGATTCATCATCGATCACCAGTATTTTAAGCATGACTGCCCTCCTTCCAGACCGGAAGACTGAATTTGAAAGTTGACCCTGCGCCCACTTTACTCTCTACCCAGATCTTCCCGCCGTGGCTCTCAATAATACCGCGACTGATTGCTAAACCAAGTCCAGTGCCACTCTTTCGCCCGGTAACAACATCTTCTGCCTGATAGAAGCGGTTAAACAGTTTCTCCGTAACGTCTTTGGTCATCCCTTTACCATGGTCGGCGATGCTGATAATGACTTCATCCTTGTCATGATATGCCGAAATATCGATTTCACTGCCCGGAGGTGAAAACTTCGTGGCATTGTCCACCAGATTGCTGATGACCTGACCGATACGCATTTCGTCCGCGAAAACAGCCGGTAATTTCTTGGGAATATTGATTTTCAATTGGTGGTGTTCAGTGAGAATTTTTAGCCGGCTGTTGATATGGCCCAATACTTCCACTATGCGGCTTTGCTCCAGTCTGAGTTTCAATGCGCCACCCTCGATGCGAGACATATCCAGAATATCGTTGATGAGTTTTGTCAGACGGTCGGTTTCACTATCGATCGTCTCGAGGAAATCTTTCTGCTGTTTTGCCGGCCACTTGACATCCGTCCGTAGTAGTGTCGAAGCATAACCTTTTATCGATGCCAATGGCGTTCGCAGTTCGTGAGACACGTTCGCCAACAATTCGGAACGCAGATGGTCCACCTCCCGTAGTTTTTCCGCCTCACGCGCTTTCGCTTCCGCTTGCTCAAGTTGTTTTTCTTTTTCCAACCGGTCAAGGGCAAAAGCTATATCACTCGTCAGTTCTTTGAATAACGCCTGTTCTTCTTTGTCGATAGCCAGCTTGGAAGGCAATTGCACCGACAACACGCCGTAGAGTCTGCCCTCATATTCCAATCTCCCTGATAGATTAACGAGATTGTCTCCCAATATACACAGCGGACAATCTGCATGCTGAGAACCCAACCGGGGACAGAGAATCGTGCTTTCCTGCTGAGCTAACAAGTCATTGGTGCACGGTAAATACTCACCTTTTTTAAAGTTCTTCAGGATGGGTTTAAAAGACTTGGAGTCGATACCGCAACTGACACCTGAAATAAATTTCCCTTTCTCATCCGTCAGCGCTACCCAGGCATTATCATAGCCACGGGTTTTGACCAGTAAATCGCAGCTTTTCTGTAAAAGTTTACCCCTATCTTCCTCCAGGGTAATAAGTTGACTGATACCTCTAAGCGCACTTAGTACTGAGTTAAGATGCAGAATGCGCTCTTCTGCCTGTTTGCGCTCAGTGATGTTGTTATAGATAGTCTGGTATTGCTGGTTGCCATTCCAAAGTATTACTTTGAACAATGCCTGTACATACCGGATAGTGCCGTCTTTCCGGGTGATATCGATGTCAATATGCTCCGGAGTTGATTCACCGCTTCTGAATCGGTTTCTCATCTCGAGGTAATAAGCATGAGAATCCGCTGAATAGTAACTTTGGGGCGGGTTTGTTTTAATGTCGTCGATATTTTTGTAACCGAAGATATCCAATAATGCCTGATTGGCATATAACGTATCGTTATTGATATCGGAAATACGAATGCCCACCAATGAATTGTCCAAAGAGTTACGGAAGTTTTCCTCCGAAGCTTTCAACGCTTCTTCCGCATGTTTCTGTTCGGTGACATCGTTATATATCACCTGGAATTGAGGTTCACCGCCCCAGAGCACTTTTTTCCGGAATGCTTCCAGGTGGCGGATGCTGCCGTCTTTACGGATTATGTTTATTTCATAGTTGTAAGTGGCGAACTCGACATTCTCTTCTTTAGCAATAAAAGCCTGATAATCCCGATAACTATCAGGTGTAAGCCGCACCTGGACTGATTTAGACCGGAACTCCGCCAGAGTTTCGTAGCCGTACATATCAAGGAATTTATGATTGACGTAAATGGTTTCCCTGTCCAAACTCTCGATGCGAATCCCCAAAGGAGAATTATCCATTGAATTGCGGAAATTAGTTTCAGACATGCGAAGGGCTTCTTCCATCCGTATATCTTCCGAGACATCACGATCGATACCTTCTAATGCGATCAATTGACCCTTTTCACTATAGATCGGCATTTGCCGCCTTTCTACCCAGATAATCCTGCCATCTTTCCGGACATACCTGGTAACAAGTGGGATGCCTTTATAAAACTCGGGTTTCTGTGCCATTGTCTGTTGTAAACTTTTGTCTTCAGGGTATATCATCTCAGTGCCAAGTTCGGGGTTGGCATAGTACTCTTCCGGCGCGTAACCGGTAACGACAGTCGATGTAGGGCTGACATACTCGTAGCCGCGTGTCGGAACAAACCTGAAGCGGGTAATAACATCAGGGATATTCTCCGCCAACCGACGGAAACGTTCTTCGCTTGCCTTCAGCGCTTCTTCCGCACGTTTACGTTCCGTGATGTCGTTGATCAGTATTTGGAACTGATACTCACCGCCCCAGAACACTTTTTTACGGAAAACTTCAAGATGGCGGATACTGCCGTCTTTGCGGATAACACTTACCTCATATTCTTCTGGATTGGGTAAACCGCGTTGTTCATTTTTAATGAACGTCTGAAAAGCCTGAAAACTTTCCGGGGTAAGGCGTTCTTTGGGGGGCGTGGACTGGAACTCCCCTAAATTCTCATACCCGTAGATATCCAATAATCTACGATTGGTGTAAGTGGTTTTTCCGTCAGGGCTCTCGATGCGAATCCCCAGAGGAGAATTATCCATTGAATTGCGGAAATTCATTTCCGACACACGAAGGGCTTCTTCAGCCCGTTTATGATCTGTGATATCCTGCATCGTTCCAACTAACCCCCCGATAGAACCATCGGGATTGGGGAAAGTTGCTTTATTGAAAATGACGTCGTGTATTTTGCCTTGAGCGTCTTTTGCTGTATATTCATATACTTGTGCAGCCGGATTATTCAATAGCTCCCGATCTTTTTCCTGATAATCGTCCGCTAATTCTTTAGAAGTGGTTTGATAAACAGTTTTGCCGATGATATCTTCTTTCCTTATACCAATCAATCGACTATAACTCAGATTACATCCCAAAAATACACCATTGATATCTTTGTAGAACACTGGAAGAGGAATAGAATCAATTAGCACCTGGAGGAATTTAGCATTCTGTTCTTTTTCCAGTTCGCGCTTATTGCGCTCCGAAATATCGTGGGCGGTACTGAGGACAACCATCTGCCCTTCCCATTCGGTAACACGGGAATGCACTTCTACCGGCATTATCGACCCGTCCTTACGGATATGAGTAGCTTTAAATATCAGATATCCTTTCTCCTGTAGTTCTTTTTGAATAAATGAAACAAACGATTGAAATTCGGGTGTCAGGAGACTGTCCATCTTAGTTTTCAAAAGTTCTTCTTTGGAATAACCCAGGGATGCAGCAGCGGCTGTATTCACATATACGATATTTCCGTCCGAATCATTTACAAAAACAGAATCCATAGCATTATCCAGAAGCTGAGCTTGCAGGAGGGTTTGTTCTTCCATTTTCTTACGCCCGGTGATGTCATTGACCACATTGAAAATTTCACCGCTGGGCAATTTATAACACCAGTTTTCCCGCCAGATAATCGGGTAATGTTTCTCATTGTATCCGATGGATGGAAAATATTCAGTATTTCCCGTTTGCATGACTCTCTGGAACAAGGGGAAAAAGGTAAATTCCTTCACGCCGGGCAAAACCTCTGTTATCCTCTTGCCGATAATGTCTTTCCTGTTGATCCCCTCCATCTTTTCAGCCGCGCTGTTCGCATCAATAAAAACGAAATCATTTCCATCATCGACTGCTTTATATACAAAAACTGCGCTGGTAATCGTATCAAAGAGTTCAAGGTACCTCGTTTCGCTTCCTTTTAACGCTTCCCCGATCATCTTCTGTTCAGTGATATCCACCGAGGTACCCAATATCGCCCGCCTGCCGCGGTATTGAATAAGGACGATAGATCCTAAAAACCAGATGATACTTCCGTCTTTGCGGATACTTCGATATTCAATAGATGTAATGTGCTCCCCTTTTAGAGCTTTGCTCACTTCCGCCCTGACTGTTTGCAGGTCTTCCGGATAAATAATTTTGTCGGTATTCATTTCCAATAATTCTGTTTCCGTGTAACCTGTTACATCGATCATCCGCGGATTGATAAATTGGAATTTATCGTCTTGAATAATAAAAATACTCGCCGGTGAATTACCGGCAATGCTTTTCAATAGTTCTTCAGCCTGTTTTCTTTCAGTAATATCCCTGCAAATACTGAGAATATGTTTGCTATTACCCCGTGTAAAAACGTGCGCATGTATCTCCACCGGCATGATCGAACCGTCTTTCCGATAATGCGCACACTCAAAAGTGGCATCGCCTTTCGTTTCTACTTCTCCGATCTTGGAGTGAGCCATTTGAGTATAATCCGGCACAATCATTTTGCTCATGTTTAATTTCATCATCTCATCATGTGTATACCCATGGGCTCTGCAGGCTGCCTCGTTAATATAAATAAAATCGCCATTGGCATCACCCCACAACAGTGAATCAGAGGTGGCATCCAATAGCTCGGCTCTGAACCGCAACTCATCTTCCGCCTTTTTGCGCTCAGTAATATCCCGGCCGATACTAAGAATATATTCCTTGTCGCCCCACTTGAAAGTGCGGGCGTGTATCTCAAGCGGTAAGACCGAACCGTCCTTACGGAAATGTGCGCTTTCAAAAATGAGATCGCCCTTTTTCCCTACTTCTTCAATTTCAGGTCGCATAATACGGCTGGAATCTGAAACGGTTAAGTCCCGGATGTTGATCCTCATCATTTCGTCGCGTGCGTAGCCGTGGGATTTGCAGGCCGCTTCATTGACATACGCTATCGTGCCATCATAATCATGAAGTATGATCGAATCAGAGCAGGCATCCAGCAATTCACCTCGGAATCGCAGTTCATCGTCGGCTTTTTTACGCTGGGACATATCCCTGACCGATACTACTCTGACCTTCTTACCCTTATACGTAGCATCCCTGCCGAGGAGTTCAACCGGGAAAGTAGTTCCGTCCTTACGTCGCAGTTTAACTTCGTAAGGTTCGGAATAGCTGTCACGGAAGTGAATCAAAACCAGTTCGAGATATTCCGGCTCAATGTAATCCGCGAAGGATTTCCCCCGGATTTCAGAAGGCTCCAGCCCCAACATACTGGCGGCGATGTCATTAGCCTCAAGGAAAATATTGCCGTCATGGATAATGATGCCCTCGACAGTCGAGTCTGCCAGTGCTTGCATTCGCGTCTCGCTTTCTTGCAATTCTTCTAAAGCTTTGCGACGTTGTGCCAAGATGCGGGACATGATGATACCGGTAGCCAGAGATGCAGCCAGAACAATAACGAACGTGGATGCGACAAGAACAAACTGGTTTTGGTTGATATTTGTAATAAATCCGGTTTGGCGGGAAATCGTTAAAGCAATGATAGCGCAGATTGCCCAGATGAGGAGGCTGATCGATACTGTGAGAAGTACCACCCTCGATTTTACTTTCATTGCTCCCACCTCCGACTGTGTAAGCGCCTGCTTTTCTTTAATTCTATTACATTATTCCATGATATTTTTATGCCACCCGACATTTCAGTGAAAACAATTGTAGGTTCACGATGCATCATTGTCAAGGAAAAACGTTGGAATCGATTGGAAGTTAACAAATGTTAAGAAGTATTACTGAAGCGTTAAGAAGGAGTTTATTTTATTCTTGACCGGATAACAGCCCATCCAGTATACTCCGAATTAGAGGAAGA
>Ga0182021_10001256_pt1 | contig 28901 bp, 25 predicted proteins | sample 612E3MmetaG_FD_120493 | JGI IMG/M metagenome (GOLD analysis project Ga0182021, IMG submission 120493) | Permafrost microbial communities from Stordalen Mire, Sweden - 612E3M metaG (Illumina Assembly) | ecosystem: Environmental > Terrestrial > Soil > Wetlands > Permafrost | place: Sweden...
GTAAGCTATGTGTAGGACCGCATGAGTGCTCCTTTGACTTGGTCGTCTGAGAAGTATTCATCCTACACCAGCTTACCTCTCTCGTCGACCTTCAAAGTTGCACTTGTAAGTTGAATCTACGAAATATAACACATCTCGATAAAATCCAAAATGATACAATAGAGTTTATGTTAAAACCAGATTTGATCGTCGTAGGGGGAGGGCTGGCTGGATCGGAGGCTGCCTGGCAGGCAGCTGAGCGGGGATTGACCGTTTGGCTTTATGAAATGCGACCAACGGTTTCGAGCGGAGCGCATAGAACCTCCAATCTGGCCGAATTGGTCTGTTCCAATTCTTTCGGTTCAAATCAATTCGATCATGCCTCTGGGATTTTAAAAAACGAACTCCGTCAACTTGGTTCGCTGTTGGTAGGGTGTGCTGACTCCGCTGCCCTTCCAGCAGGCTCTGCCTTAGCAGTAGATCGGAATACATTCTCCTGGCTGGTCACTGAACGCCTTTCCACTCATTCCAGGATTTCAGTCCTACGAGAAGAAATAACCAGCATCCCGACCTGCCCATCCATTATTGCAACCGGCCCGTTGACCTCTGTCCGGATGTCTGAGGCGATTACTGCGTTTACGGGAAAAGAGCATCTTCACTTCTATGACGCAATTGCCCCCATTATCACAGCAGATTCTATTAACATGGATGTCGCCTATCGCGCCTCACGATACGACCAGGGCGACCGGCATGACGGCGATTATATAAATTGCCCTTTTTCTAAGGAAGAATATCTTGCTTTTATTCAAGCCTTGCTTGCCGCAAAAAGGACCGAATTACATTCATTTGAGAAGGATATTGAACAAGGTGTGAATGGAGGAAATCAAAAATACTTTGAGGGGTGTTTGCCAGTGGAGATTATGGCCCAGCGCAGCTTACAGGCATTGGCTTTTGGTCCAATGCGGCCCGTTGGCCTGTCTGATCCACGTACCGGTCGCTGGCCTCATGCACTTGTGCAATTACGACAGGACGATCTTCTCGGAAGCCTTTATAACTTGGTTGGTTTTCAAACCAACCTGACTTATTCCGAACAAAAACGGGTTTTCCATATGATTCCGGGCCTGGAAAAAGCCGAATTCGTGAGCTATGGACAGATGCACCGTAACACCTTTATTGCTGCGCCACTTTTCCTATTACCTACCCTACAAACTACCGCCCGCCATGATTTATTTTTCGCTGGTCAGATTACCGGGGTTGAAGGGTACATAGGAAATATCGCAACCGGTCTGCTCGCGGGGTTGAATGCATCGCGTTTCTTCTTCAAACAAACCCCTCTCATTTTTCCCGAAACTACCATGATCGGCGCCTTATGTCACTACATTTCTCATGCGAATGTAAAAGACTTTCAACCCATGAAAGCTAATTTTGGTATTCTTCCTCCGCTAACTACGAACCCTCGTTTGAGTAAATCCGAGCGATCCCACAGGTTTGCAGATCGGGCGCTTCGAACTTTGGATGGTTTTATATATGCTGAAGGACTAAAATAATGCCTATGCGCAATTTCCGGATTTTCATTTTTTGCTTGATTGGGACCGTTTTGATCGGCCTTTCTATCTGGTATTTTTTCAGATACCGTCCTCCCGTCATTCATTTCAATGGGGAGCGCGCATACAAGGATGTAGTCGTCCAGGTTAATTTTGGCCCTCGCACCCCAGGGAGTTCTGCACATGCCCAGACTATCGTTTACATCCAGCAAGAGCTGGAACGCGCTGGTTGGCAGGCTTACGTCCAGGATACGATTTGGCAGGGGTTTTCTTTACAAAATATAATCGCCTCGCGATCCGGTACGGGTGCCCCAATAATAGTGGGGGCCCATTATGACAGCCGGCTTCTTGCGGATCAGGACCATGGTCCCGGTGGAAAAGATCCGGTTCCAGGAGCGGACGATGGAGCCTCTGGAGTTGCAGTTCTCCTCGAATTGGCGCGGACTCTTCCAGTCGGCAATGTTCCAGTTCAATTGGTTTTTTTTGATGCAGAAGACAATGGCGGGTTGGATGGCCGTCAATGGATCATGGGCTCGCGTGCTTTTGTGGCAGCTCTTTCAAAAGAGCCACGTGCGGCAATCATCGTTGACATGGTCGGGGATTCCGATCTGAATATTTATATCGAGCGGAATTCGAACGTTAATCTTTCCTCGGCAATATGGACCCAGGCCGCCGCACTGGGTTATGGTAAGGAATTTATTGATAAGCCAAAATACGACATGATCGATGATCACACCCCTTTTTTAGAAGCGGGCATACCCGCTGTGGATATTATTGATTTCGATTATCCTTACTGGCACACCGCCGCGGATACTGCTGATAAAGTATCTGCTAAGAGCTTGCAGGCGGTTGGCAGGACACTGTGGGCCTGGATCGAGGAGCAAAAGTAGATTGCTAAAAACCATGACCTGCCTTACACTTAATCGATATTATAAAATGAAGAGGGATTAATATGAGTTGAGCTGAAATTATTGATGATTTTCAATTATAAATGAGGGGTTAAGATACTATCTGGATATAATTTGTTTATTTTGTGGAGATAGCCTATGTCAAAGAGAACTCCCCTACCGACCACTCCGCCGCGATTACGCGCATTTTTAGTGGGCGTTGAAATACACAGTCAGGATCATCTATTAACTCTTGAAGATTCCATGAAAGAACTTGCCCTCTTATGCGATACGGCAGGGCTGGAGGTCGTGGGCGAACTTACCCAGAAATTGGAACATCCCAATGCAGAAACATTTATCGGTTCGGGAAAGGTGGAGGAACTAAAGGCACTTGCTGAAGATGCACTGGCAGAAACCATAATCTTTGATAATGAACTGTCTCCTCGTCACCAACGCGAGCTGGAGAAACACATTGGCGAAAAGATCCGGGTGCTCGACCGTACAGCATTAATCTTAGATATTTTCGCCCAGCATGCTCATACTAGCGAGGGTCAGTTGCAGGTCAAGTTGGCGCAATATGAATATTTCCTTCCCCGGCTTACCGGCCAATGGACACACCTGGCGCGCCAAGCCGGTGGGGGTGGAGGCCGCTCTGGTTCGGTGGGTGGCGTTGGGTTGCGCGGTCCTGGCGAAACCCAGCTTGAAGTGGATCGGCGGGCAATCCGTCATGAGATTTCCCACCTCAAAGACGAGATTGAAAAAGTGCGCGCACACCGCTTGCGCGCTCGCGCACAGCGAAAGCGCAGTCGCATTCCCACAGTAGTACTGGTAGGGTATACCAACGCTGGCAAATCCACCCTGCTCAATCGTTTAGCCAACGCGAACATTTTTACAGCGGATCAGCTGTTCGCTACGCTTGATCCTACTACCCGTCGCGTCGATCTTTCTGGCAGTTATCAGGCGCTTCTAACAGACACGGTCGGTTTTATCCAGAAATTACCTACTACATTAGTGGCCGCATTCAGGGCTACCTTGGAAGAAATTGCCCAGGCGGATTTACTCATTCATGTGGTCGACATATCGCACCCCAATGCCATGAATCAGGCTGAAGCTGTCCATGCCACCTTGAATGAAATTGATGCCGGTCAGGTTCCGGTTATAACTGTCTTGAACAAAATAGATCGATTGGCTGACCCCGCGGCTGCCCGTTCTTCAGTGGACCATTTCCCACAGGCTGTCGCTATATCGGCTCAGACCGGGGAGGGGATTGAAAATCTGCTAAGTTTGCTTCAAAGTACCTTGTTTGAGTCCTTCTCGCCGATCCTTGTTCGTCTTCCGTACCAACAGGGACAGCTCATTTCTCTCTTCCACGAACTGGGTCAGGTGGAGCGGCTGGAGCATGGACGGAAAGGCGTTCTGATTCAGGGCCGGATCCCGGGTCGGTTGATGGCACAATTCAAACCCTGGCAAATATCTCCGGGTGAAAAAGAAAAGGAAGATAAAGATGCTCCACTGGTCGAATAAATACCCCGATCGACTTTTTGTCCTGTTTGCATCGGGCTAAATAGCCTGGTTTGGGCCTTTTTATAGATTAATTCTCGCTAACGCACACAAATGTACCGTAAAATCACCTACTGCCTGCAACTCTCAACCTCCAACTCTGACGAATATTATCAGACGATATCCAGTTTTGCGGAAAGATCGATCGAACTCATTAAAAGATCCCATCCCGAAATAATTTCCGGTTTTTGTGAATATCTTCATCAAACCGGATTGCCAGGACGCTCGGACGTCGAGTGCGCGTTCGAATTACTTGCGTTGGGGGTTTACCTTAAGGAATACCGGGAGAAGGCACATCGTTTATCGCCGTGGGTGAATTTCCTGCTGAATTTATTAGTCGCTTCACGCATCCACTGGCCTAAATCGGAAGCACTTAGTAAAATGCTTTCCGGCTGGGTTAATGGCTTGGCGTGGTTCGGACATGGGAAAAGTGGCAAGGACAACGAAATCCTTGAGCTGATCACCTGGTTGAAAACCAGTGGCGAAAATATAATAGCAGAACGTTTTAATAAATGGAACGATTATTTCGTTGAAAGGAACGACTTGCCCGCAAAGGATGTATTAATCCTATGCCTTGACCTGGCCGATGAATTTGACCGGTCAAGCCGTGAAGTCTTAGGCAAGTACACTGAGAATGTCGATCAGTTTCTGTCCACGGCTGCCCTCGAACACCGCTGGATGTACGATGCGCGCTTGGTATACAAGACTCGATTGGAATACCATCTCGGAATGGTAGGAACTGAAATTCTGAACAGTGTATATCGCCAACGCTTCCTTTCAACTGAACGGAAAGTTGTCATCGTCCCACCCTGCATGAGCGCACCGGATGTGAAGTGCAAAGCTGATGAGACTCCTTTCGGGGCAAAATGCAACTCCTGCTCACCATCCTGCCGGGTAAACCAAATAACAAAAATGGGGAAGAAACATGGGTTCGATGTTTTCATGGTCCCGGATGATATGAAGATTTTTAATACTGGGGGAAAAAAGGGGACCATCGGAGTGGTGGGTATTTCTTGCGCTCTGACCAACTGGAATGGCGGCTGGGAAACTGGCTTACTCGACATCCCAGCCCAAGGTGTACTTCTTGATTACGTCGGTTGTAAATATCACTGGGACCGAGCTGGATTCCCAACCGATACCAACCTGAAGAAACTTCGAGCCGTGTTAGCTATTGGATCGAAGTCCTAGCGGAGTTATTTCATCATTTCTATTCAGGGTAGGCGATCAAGAATAAATAGCGATTAACAACTAGCGTGACATATCCATGCTGTTCACCACTTGCGTTGTACACTTATTTTTCCATGAATTCGTTTCCATTGTTCTAGTTCTGTATCTGACCCGAATGGGGTTAAATGAAAAATTAAACGGTTTGCTGTTTACCCTCACACTAGCTGGTGACACAGGGGACTCCCTCTAGTTAACCATATCTTCCGATTGCTTCGGCTGCCGGCGGTCCTTGTTACTAGGTCCATTATTAATGATAGCTGCAGGCATTGTCTTCATCGCAACAAAAACCCCCGTGATTCTCATGGGCCCTGCGATTATTGGAGTCATCAGCCGGGGGGAATGAGATAAGGCATTTCCTTCCCGTTGACTAAGCCGGGCTTACCCAGGTCGTTCCAGATTCGCTGCGCACGCAGAAATTCGCCTGATATAACCTGTCAGGATCATATGCTACTGCCCTCGGAGAACTTTCCGAGAGATGGCTGTCTCAATTGTTACAAATAAACGGTCTCCCAGCACTCTATTCTTATCGCTTTATTTAGATGGGTTATATTATTGGAGGGATAGTTCTCTTTATCCTTTTCCTCTTTCTGACTGTCGCGGTAGGAATCCCAACCGCTCAACCTGTAGCTCCCAGCAGCCAGACCCTGTGGCCGAATAAATCTCGTGGCGTTGTTTTCTGACCTAGCGGGTTGTTTGCCATGGATGCCTTCGCTGGAGTATTGATCGTCCAGAGCATGATGGCGTACCGGTTTTCAATCCGATTTGGTATTCTTCCAGGAGTAATCTGTGGTCTGTATTTTGGTGCAAATATACCGGCTGGACTCCCCGCTCAATCAGCTGGCTTGGAAGGAAAATTAGTCTGCTAAACATGATGGTTTTCACCCATGTTCCATCAAACTTATTGATTATTCTCGTACCCTCATGCCTTCCTTGTCTATGATGATCGGGGTGCTGTTGCTGCACCTCAGCATATCTCAAATTAATGTTCCTACCCGCAAATCCTTTACCATGGCAGTAGTAGATCCAAATTAGCGCTCTGAAGTGTCCGGTGAGACTTCCCTTGCACGTTCAGCCTGTGCTGCATTCGCCCCATGCCTGACTGAAATACTCCCGTGCATTCCTGGATTAATCTGCGTGCCTTTCTATCACTGTGGTGGCCTAAAGTTAATCTACAACATGATGTTAAAATGTAAGTTTCCGTAAGGTCAAACCACCCGAGGATTTAACAATCAAATAGCCCCGGTATGATTTCCCGGGGCTATTATAAATTTACATACTATTCAGATTTTTGGTCCGGCCGCGATCACCGCCTTCGGCGTATCAGCCTCGAACTTTTTCATATTATCAATAAATCGCGCGGCCAATTGTTTGTATTTCTTCCAATATTCTGTCTCCTTATTCCACGATCGGGCTGGATACATGATGTCATCGGGAACATCCGGGCATGAGGTCGGAACCTTGAAACCAAAAACAGGGTCGGTATATTGATCTATATTATCCAGCTTGCCATCCAGTACAGCGATCAACAAGTTACGAGTATGCCTTATGCTGATACGTTTTCCTAATCCATAGGGACCCCCTACCCACCCTGTGTTAACGAGCCAGCATTTTACATCATAACGATCAATCTTGTGTCTCAGCAACTCAGCATAGTAAGCAGGTTTGTGCACCATGAACGGCCCTCCAAAACAAGCACTGAACGTAATCTCCGGTTCATCGCGCAGGCCAACTTCCGTCCCGGCAATCTTGGATGTATAGCCTGAGATGAAATGATACATGGCTTGCTCCGCAGTCAGGCGTGCGATCGGGGGCATTACTCCGGAGGCATCACAGGTCAGAAAAATAATGTTCTTTGGATGGCCACCGCGTTTCTCTGGAATGGAATTCTCTATATAGCTCAGAGGGTAAGCTGCACGTGTATTTTCGGTCATCGATGCATCATCAAGGTCAATGAAGCGGGTTACCGGGTCAAAGACAACATTTTCTAGAACCGTGCCAAATCTGCGGGTGCAAGCGTAGATCTGCGGTTCGGCAGTCGATGAAAGCTCAATGACTTTGGCGTAACAACCGTCTTCAAAATTGAATACTCCATTGTCCGACCAGCCATGCTCATCATCACCGATGAGACTTCGGTTTGGGTCTGCGGAAAGAGTTGTTTTACCTGTTCCGGAGAGGCCAAAAAAGAGTGCCACATCTCCATCTTTTCCAGTGTTTGCAGAGCAATGCATTGTCATTACCCCATCCTGCAAAGGTAGGAGATAGTTCAATAAGGTGAAAACGGATTTCTTGATTTCCCCGGCATACCCGGTATTACCAATTATGCACAATTTTAAAGCGAAGTTAAGTACGATGAAGGTTTCCGTAGGTGTCTGGTCAATTTGTGGAAAAGCTTTGAAACCAGGTGCAGAGATAACGGTAAACTCCGGATAAAAACGCCGGTATTCTTCTGTGGTCTGTGGCTTGATGAACATGTTCCGGGCGAACAGGCTGTGCCAGGCAGCTTCGGTAATGATCCTCACCGGTAACCGATAATCAGGATCTGCCCCCCCAAAGCAATCTTGTACGAATAGATCGCGTCCTTGCAGATAACCCTGGAGCCGGGAAAATAGTTCATCGAATTTTCCCGGGCTGAAGGGTCGGTTATATTGGCCCCACCAAATATGATCCTCGGTTGTCGCTTCCCGGACGATAAATTTATCATTGGCTGCCCTTGCCGTGTGTTTTCCTGTGTTCACAACGATTGGGCCTTGATGAGAGATATTGGCTTCTCCACGAAAAATGATTTCTTCATAAAGAGCCTCGATCGGTAAGTTCCAATAAACCTTGTGCAGGTTGCTCAATCCAAGATAATCCAAGCCATAGTCAGCACGATTTGCTCCAGCCTGTTCTTCGCTTGGAGTCTTGATGTTCAGGATATTATTCATAAGTTGGTCTCCAGAAATATGGGCATCCTAAGATAATGGACGTCTTTTTATTACCAGTCCCTGACCATTTTACGGTCACCCAGATAGATTTCACTGGGGGCGTTGGGGTCGAGCGCCCATTTCATGCGTTCAATACCTTCGGTTAGCTCTTTAACAGTTCCTGAATAACTTAACCTCAGATAGCCTTCCATCCCGAATTCCTTACCCGGTACAGTGACAACCAGGGCTTTTTTAAGGAGGAAATTGGATAGGTCCACTGAATTTTTGGCAACACTATTCCGGCAGTAGGCCGTAAAATCAGGTAAAGCGTAGAATGTGCCTCCTGGCTTGATACAGTGTACATCGGTAAAGGATTGTAGTTCCTGCATTAATACATCCCGGTTATTCTGGATTGAAAGGCGCAGGGACTCGACCATCGATTGCCTCCCTGTCAGTGCACCTTCAGCTGCTGCCTGCATGACGGGTGAAACACAGGTCGTGGTTTGCGATTGGACATTGGTCATGATTTCAACCAATTTCCTTGGAGCCACAACCCAGCCCACACGGAATCCGGTCATGCCATATAGTTTTGCAACGCCGTTGACGATAATTATTTTCGAGGTTTCCACATCCATTTTAGTATATTTACAAGCCGGCGCTGCAACATTTCCATCAAAAACTAATTTATGGTAGATATCATCGCAAATCATGTAGATGCCTTTGCGCTCGCACAGGTCGACAATCTTACTGATAAGTGTCTCCGGGTAGACCACCCCGGAAGGATTGTTCGGACTGTTCACGATGATAGCTTTCGTGTATGGACCGATCGCCCTCTCAATTTCCTCAAATTGTGCAATGAATGAACCGTCTTCCGGTGTAATGATCACCGGTACAGACCCGATCATCTTGACCATCTCGGGATAACTCACCCAATAAGGGGCAAGGATAATCACCTCGTCCTGCGGGTTGCATAAAGTGAAGAGGATATTAAAAAGGGATTGCTTGGCCCCATCAGAGACAATAATATTCTGCGGAGCCACCCCGCGATCATAGTTCTCTTCTGTGTACCGAACGATTGCTTTTTTAAGGGATGGAGTCCCATCCGTGGGAACATATTTAACATCCCCACTGCTTAATTTTGCTGCCGAGCTCAGAATGGCCGTGATGGGAGTCTTGTTTTTAGGTTCACCAATACCAAGATGAATGACCGGCTCGCCTTTTTCGCGTAAGATACGAGCCTCTTCATTCAATGTCAAGGTTGGTGAGGATGGAATGGAACTTGCAACATGACTCAGACTCATGAGAGCTACTCCTACGTCGTTAAACCATGATTTTATTGAAGAATCATAAAACGCCTTAATCTGTTTTTCTAATTATAATTGAGATATTCCAGTCTGGAAGTTCTGGCTGGATTGTCTTTATGGCTTTTCCAGCTCAAAGTACATTCCAAATCAAAATAGAATATTTTTCATCACCGCATGAAAATAACAATAAAAAATGCGCCTTTGCACAAGCGCACACTCGCTCACTCAGGTTCCGTTTAAATAATCAGCTGAGCCGTGAATATCACGGCTCAGCTGATTATTTACTTCTTCTTTTCTTCTTTTTTAATCTCTATTACTTCGCGGCCTTTATAAAAGCCACAATTTGGGCAGACGATATGAGGTAGGATCATCGTTCCACAATTCGTGCAAGCCACCAGATTGGGTGCTTCGAGAGCATCATGGGCGCGTCGACGATCACGGCGACCTTTTGACAGTTTACGCTTGGGTTGAGGGGGCATACCTTACTCCTTTATATGATTCCTGTTAAGCGGGCTGATTATATCGGCGAAGCGCACGACCGTCAAGCCCGTTTTGATGAAGATCCTCCCTTCTGTAAATAAGCTTCCATGAATTCATCCAAATCGCCATCCAGTACCGCCTGGGTATTACCTGTCTCATGTTCTGTGCGGTGATCTTTTACCATCTGGTACGGATGGATCACGTAAGAGCGGATCTGACTCCCCCATTCGGCTTTCGTATATTCGCCTCGTAGAACCGCGATTTCTTCTTCCTTCTCAGCCTTTTTGATCTCCAATAACCTCGCCCGAAGGATTCGCATGGCGAACTCCCGGTTCTGTGATTGCGATCGTTCATTCTGACACGTTACAACGATCCCTGAAGGAATATGAGTGATACGGATGGCAGTGGCATTCTTTTGAACATTTTGCCCGCCTGCACCTGAAGAACGGAAAACGTCAATCTTTAAATCCGCCGGGTCGATCTGGACCTCCGGGCTATCAAACGCAACCTGAGGCAGGATTTCAACGAGCGCAAAAGATGTATGCCGTCGGTGGGCAGAATCGAAAGGGGAAAGACGCACCAGACGATGAACCCCTTTCTCCGAGCGTAAATATCCATATGCATACCCACCATTCACACTGATCGTGGTGGATTTTATGCCTGCTTCTTCCCCTTCGGTCAAATCCAGTACATCCGTCTGATAATTGTGCTGTTCTGACCAACGTAGATACATGCGCATTAACATAGCCGCCCAATCCTGTGAATCGGTACCACCGGCGCCAGCATGAATGGCCAGCAGGGCATCATCAGAATCATACGGACCGGATAGCATGGCTGTAAAGGAACGCGTTTCAAGTTCAGATTCAAGCGAAGCAATCTCTGATTCCAGATCTCCCCGCATTGATTCGTCATCCATGCCAGCAAGCTCAATATCGTCCTTCAACCGCTGCTCCAAATAAAGCCATTCATCCACTTGCTGGCGGAGTCCGGCGCTGTTCTTACTAACCTGCTGCGCATGCGCGGGATCGTCCCAAAATGTTGTCGAGTTTATCTCTTTTTCAAGTTCTTTAATCTGTGATTCTTTGTCGGGTAAGTCAAAGATCCTCCATTAAATGGTGGAGTTTTTTTCCCGCAATTTGCAATCGATTTAATAGGTCTTGCATGGTTCCTCCAAAACAAACGAAGCCAATAATTGTTTTAGCCAAGAATCCCTTTGATGAACGCATCCGGGTCAAAGGGCATGAGATCCTCCGCTTTCTCACCCAATCCAGCAAATAAGATCGGTAAACCAAGTTCAGCCTGGATGGCAAAAACCATGCCTCCATGAGCCGAAGAATCTAGTTTTGCGAGGATAATACCGGATGCACCCACAGCTTCCTTGAACGCTCGAGCTTGCACCAGGGCGTTCTGTCCGGTGGTGGCGTCCATCACCAGCCAAACTGCATGCGGTGCACCCGGAAGCGCTTTCCCGGCTACCCGATTCACTTTTTTAAGCTCCTCCATCAGATTGTACCGTGTGTGAAGGCGCCCCGCCGTATCCACTAATACCAAATCAATATTTTTAGAGATTGCCGATTGAATGCTATCATAAACCACTGCTCCGGGATCGGACCCAACCTCGCCGGTCACTATCGGCAGCGCCAACCGCTCAGCCCACACCTGCAATTGATCAACTGCTGCAGCACGGAAGGTATCAGCAGCGACCAGAAGGACGCGCTTTCCTTGACCGGTGAAATAATGACCCAATTTCGCTGCGGTTGTTGTTTTCCCTGAACCATTAACTCCCACCAGTAGGATGATTGTCGGTCGTATCGAAAATTTCGCTGTGTAAGGGGTGACCAGGCGTTTTCGAAGTTCTTCCTTTAGGAAATTATAGAGTTCGTCCGATCGCATCAAACCCTGTATCTTGACAGTGGCATGAAGTGAATCCAGCACAGATTCAGTGGTTGCCAGCCCAAGGTCTGCCTGGATGAGCAGCTGTTCCAGTTCATCCCAGGTCCGGTCATTAATCTCAGTCGCACCCAGGAAGCCAGCCAATCGGCCAAAGGCAGTTTTGCTGGTGCGTGCAAGTCCGTTCTTCCATTGCGAGAAAAGGTCAGGCATAACGGGCCGATTATACACTATGTAACCTTCTTCATCTTTGCACATCTAATAAACAGGACCTGATTTTTTTTTATGATATACTCACGCCGATGAGGACCGGAAGACTATGGACCAGGGCTTGACTGAAATTACAGCTACTTGGAAAGGCGATTTGACCTTTGTCGGTCGGAATATCGCTGGCGGAACCGTTCAAATGGGGGCGCTTGACGGAAAACCCGGGATTGGTCCAATGCAGTTATTGTTGGTCGCCGTCGCTGGTTGTACCGGTGAAGATATTGTCTCTATTCTTCAAAAAAAGCGCACAAAACTTACCGCAATGCAAGTTCAGGTAAACGGAAGGCGCGCCGATGATTATCCGATGGTTTGGACGGATATTCATATCATCTACCAGATCTGGGGTGAGGAGATTAAGCCCAAGGATGTGGAACAAGCCATTAAACTGTCGGAAACTAAATACTGCTCGGTCGGGCTCATGCTCGGTAAGTCATCCAAGATCACCTCTGAATACCGGATTCTAAAACCGGGTGAAAATGCCGGGTAATTAAAGGAGAGAATAAGTATGGGCGAACCAATTAATGTTACCGATGCGGCTTTTGAAAAAACCGTTTTAAAAAATCCTCTGCCTGTCATCGTGGATTTTTGGGCGCCGTGGTGCGGTCCATGTAAAACGGTGAGTCCGATGCTTGAAAAAATAGCAGGCGAATTGGGAGAGAAACTCATCGTGGCTAAAATCAACACTGATGAGAATCCTGAATGGGCAAATAAATACGGCGTGCAGGGAATTCCTACCATGCTCTTCGTCTTTGGGGGCAAGATCGTCCATCGCCAGGTGGGTGCACTTCCGGAGCGAATGCTGCGTGAAGCCGTTACACAGTTCATGGAAGTAACCTCTCAACCAAAACCTTGAGAATTAGGTTGGGACGGTTATGAAAAAAGGAGACGCTTATTGCAGGCGTCTCCTTTTTCTCATATTTTTCCATTATTCATTTTTCAACTATCCGCTCAATTTTTGCTCCGAGAGATTGAAGTTTCTCATCCACTCGCTCATAACCCCGGTCTATTTGGCCAACATTCCGGATGGTGGACTGTCCCGTTGCGGCCAATGCAGCCAGCAGGAGGGCCATGCCTGCGCGAATGTCCGGGCTTTCCACTTTCTCTCCGAACAATTTCGTTGGCCCGGTAACAATGACCCGGTGGGGATCACATAGAACGATCTGGGCTCCCATTGCTACCAACTTGTCAGTGAAATACATGCGCCCTGGATACATCCAGTCATGGAAAAGGACGCTGCCACGCGCCTGTGTGGCAACGGTGATGGCGATGCTGGAAAGGTCGGTGGGAAACGCGGGCCAAACATTGGTCTTGATTTCCGGAATGGCATTTCCCAGATCCGGTTCAATCTTAAGGCGTTGCTTGCCAGGAACAACGATATCTTCTCCATCCGATTCCCAATTAACACCTAGGCGCCGGAAAACAATACGGACCATGTCCAGATACCGGGACCCGGCTTTGTGGATGCGCAGTTCACCGTGCGTGACAACTGCAGCGCCTACAAAGCTAAGTACTTCGAGGTAATCTGGCCCAATGGTGAACTCCCCGCCATGAAGTCTCTCCACTCCTTCTATATGCAGCGTATTCGAACCAATGTTATTGATATGCGCTCCAAGTGTATTGAGCATCTGGCACAACTCCTGTACATGCGGTTCAGATGCTGAATTTCGAAGGATGGTGTTCCCCCTGGCTGTCACCGCGGCCATGATAGCGTTCTCGGTAGCTGTGACCGAGGCCTCGTCAAGTAAGATATCTGCGCCAATGAGCCGTTTTGCTTGAAACTCGAATGATCGCGTATATTTCACGTGCGCACCAAGGGCTTTAAGAGCCAATATATGGGTGTCTACCCGGCGCCGGCCGATGATATCTCCACCCGGCGGGGGGAGCCGAAAAGAACCAGTTCGAGCCGTCATCGGACCGGCCAGCAAAATAGACGCTCGGATACGGCGGCAAAGATCCGGGTCCAGGTCCGCGGGGTGTACACTGCGCGCCGCGATCCGCCAGGATCCATTTCCCAGATCCTTGATTTCCACCTTGAGGCTTGCTACCAGTTTTCGCATATCATTTACGTCGCGTATATTTGGAACATTATGTAAGACAACTGGTTCGTCGGTTAATAATGTCGCTGCCAATATGGGAAGGGCGGCATTCTTATTTCCCGCAGGTGTTATCTCCCCATTTAAGGGAATTCCACCTTCTATGCAAAATTTATCCATTTCAACCTCCTGCGCGAATTAGTCCATCAGGGAAGTAATGTGACCATAAATGAAAACATCTCTACCTTTTTCAGGCTATAATCATGGCATGAACATCCTGCTCATTCTTCCCTTGCTTCTAGGTTGGTTTTCCGGCTGGCTGGTCAACTATCTGGCCGATATGCTACCGGTTACCCGTAAATTATACCGCCCGGTTTGCCAGACGTGTCAGACAAGGTACAGTTGGGTGGATTATTTGCTTTTCCATAACTGTACCAACTGTGGCAAACGGCGCAATCCAAGGACGTTGATCGTGCAGGCAGTGATGACAGTAGCACCGCTGTTGATCTGGCTATTTCCGAATCATGAGCTTCCCTTCCCGCTGGCATATATTATTTTGGTCTACCTTGCCATTGTGATCGTGATTGACCTTGAGCATCGAGTGATCTTGCACCCGGTCAGCCTGGTTGGCGCTGTTCTTGGACTTGGCACCGGTATCTTCATGAGGAGTCAAAATCAGAATACCCTGCTGCACGGGATCACATCCACGCTGTTGGGTGGTCTAGCAGGATTTGGGGTCATGCTACTTTTTTATTTTATTGGAATACTTTTCGTGAAACAAATTTCAAAAAGACGCGATATGCCTACAGATGAAGTCGCATTGGGTTTTGGGGATGTAAATCTTGCCGGGATACTGGGATTGATGCTGGGTTGGCAGGCTATCTTCGCCTGTCTTTTCTTCGCTGTTCTGGGTGGAGGCTTGGTAAGTCTTCTCATCGTTCTCGGAATGCTGATTACCAAAAAATATAAAGCATTTACCGCTATTCCCTACGCACCCTTCCTAATCTTAAGCGCCCTCTACTTCATTTTCTTTTAGCACAATGGAAAAGTTGACTGTCTTCAATCACATGCATGAATCAATCTTACCTGTTATCAAGGGTTTTGGCTTAAGTATTTATAGTGGACGGTGTCTCAGTCCGCAGGTTTTAGCGGAGCAGTTCCCAAGCGATACCCGAATCCCCGTGCCGTTCGTATCCAGACGGGGTTAGATGGGTCAGGTTCCAGTTTTTTCCGCAGCATGAGTATGTAACGGCGTACAATGGCCGGGTCATTGCTATATTCCCCCCAAACCTCCCGCAGTAAATCCCCTTCTGAGGCAACCTTTCCCTTGCGTCGGACAAGGGCTTCAAGTAAACGAAATTCCTTCGGTGTTAAATCCAATATCCTGCCGCTAAGGGTTGCCTGGAACTTGTCCATGTCCAATATGATTTCACCATGAGCTAGATAACCATTTTCTTTATGCTCACTTCGCAACCGCCCCAACACAGCCTGCATGCGGGCCACTAATTCAGCAAAACTGAAGGGCTTGGTGATGTAATCATCCACCCCGAGTCGAAAGCCGCGGAGCTTATCTTGTTCGGTGGTTTTAGCTGTAACCATGATGATGGGCAGATCGGTTAATTCCCGCAGGCGCGCACACACCTCCCATCCGTCCATGCCTGGCAGCATTACATCCAATAACACCAGGTCTGGCTTTTCATTAAAAGCCAACCGCAACCCCAGCGGCCCGTTAGAGGCTTCAAAAACCTCAAAGTCAGACTCGCGCAAATATAGACTCAATAGATTTAAAAGGGTTGGGTCATCATCAATAAGAAGGATTTTAGTGTTCATCGAACCAGCTTCAAATAAAAATAAAACCGGGCACCGCCTCCTGTTGGCTCTTCAAATGCGAGGCTGCTGCCCATGGCTTCCAACATACGCTGGGATAGGTAAAGCCCCAATCCAAAACCATAAACTGTCTGCGAATCCTTGGCATCCAGGCGTTGGAAACGTTTATAGAGCAACCGCCGTTTTTCCTTGGGAATGCCAGGGCCAGTATCAGTTACCTGGATGCGCAGCCTGCCACGTTGTTGTATCGCATCCACGGTCACGGATCCTGCAGGGGCATATTTTAAGGCGTTATCGATTAAATGGTTCAAAACACTTTCGAGAAAAGCCGGATCCGAAAGAACCATCGGAAGTTCCGCTTGTAAATTGATCTTGATCCGGTCTGCACCGGGTAGAGTCTTAAATTTATTGCAGGCATCCTGCACAACGATAATAACAGAAACCGGGATTTTGTGTACTACCAGTCGACCGGCCTCCAAGGCAGAAAGATTGAGGATGTTCTCAACGAATCCTGTCAGGCGCTGAACCTCATTTTTCAGCAGCAACAGAGGTTGTTGATCGCCGGCAAGGCGTCCTTTTCGATTTAGCAGTAGCTCAAGGCCGCCATTTATGCTGGTCAGCGGGGTGCGCAGTTCGTGTGAAACCATGGAAACAAAATCGCTTTTCAGCCGGTCAAGTTCCTGGAGCAGTTTATTCTGTTCTTCCAGCTGACGGAAGGCCTCCTGGAGAGTACTCGTCCGCTGCTCGACCTTCTGTTCGAGCTGGGTATTAAGCTCCTCTAATTCTCTGTACACTGCCTGTAATTCTTCATAAGCCTTCTGGATTGCTTCCTGCTGCTGTTTTTGCTCACTCAGGTCGTGTGCCGCGCCTGCGATCAATACCTTGCGTCCCTCGGAATAGATCGGACCGAGAGTCAGCAGGAACGGGGTTCGATGTGGCCCGAGGTGAATTTCAATTGTGCAGGTCCGCTGATAGGCTCGCTCAAAGAGGTCGACTGGCAAGGCTTGATCTTCACAGATAGAGGCAAGAGTCAAGCCCACCACTTGATGGTCATCCGTCATGCCAGCCAGCCGTTCCATGACCGGATTGGCCAGCAGTATCCTGCCTCCCTTGTCACAGATAAAAGTCGGCTCCGCCAGGCTGCTGAATAACTGCCAGTATTTATATAATTCAGCTTCTCCAGCACGGATACCTACACGGGCGATCAGTATTAACGCAAGAAGCAGGCTCATCCAAAGCCCCAAAATTGAGATTTCTCCACTTAATTGCCAATCAGCCATGACAAAACCAAACAAAACCAGCACAAGTGTTACTGGAAAGATATTCTGAATGCGGGCTCCGAGATCGAGGGCAAGTCCATTTTCCCGTTTGTAATCCGGAGGAGGATCAGCATCGATTAGACTTCCCAGGCTGAAAATGAGACCACCCACCACCCACCCCAGATTTCCCGCCCCGCCGGTCTGATAACTGCCAGATTGGGCGAATGTGCTGTAAATAAAATCGGAAAAAAGGAATGCCAGAAAACCGAAACCCCAGATAAGCGTTGTCCGTCGCGCCTTGCGATTGGCCAGGAGCATATTGAACAGGATCATTAATATGATCAGGTCGACTATCGGATAAACCAGAGGGACAAGCATTTCAGGACCGGTTGGAGTGACCGGTCTGGCAAGGATCAGCCATCCCAGCGTTGCCACAACCCCGGAAGTTATACTCGCATCAAGCAGGAAGCGAAAACGGGACGGCGCGTACCGGTTCTCGAAGGGATGAAGCAACAGCGCATAAAAGAAGCAAGGATAAGCCAGGAAATTTACTGCGTCTGCTAACGAAAAGGTCGGCAGAGGGTGGCCATTTTGGGCTTCAAAGGTCCGTATCGCATATCCCACTGACCAGCACAATAGTCCAACTCCAAATAATCTCCAGCTGGATCGGGTTTGCGGCTGGATCTTGGGGAGCGATAAAATAATAAGGACCACGGAGGCGACCAGAGGAATGAGCACAGCCACATTCCCAATGAGAATGTTGCCCTTTGACATTGGGAAATGGAACAACAGCCAGACAATATATACGGCCAGGAAAACCACCGATTCTGCCAGCTGCCCCTTCCACCGGATTTGCCTAGGAAATAATCGATCCAATACTTTCTGCACCGGGATCTCCATGTAAAAATAGAGGATAGATGGCCGACCTTTAAGTATAACTTATCTCATCAGCCGAAAAAAAAGAAGGAGGCCTGCAACAGCTGATAGCTGCTCAAGCCTCCTGTTTATACCTTTCTATTGTTCTTCTTCAGTCATGACATTTAAGTGCCCTGCGCTTAGTTGGGATGGTACACGATCTGGACTCTTCCGTACCAGCTTCTCCCTGGATGATCAAATGCGGAAGGACGCTGGTAGAGCAGGATGGCCAATGCACCTTTGATGAATCGCCCAGACTGTATCTCAAATCCAAAGCCGCCATCATAGGTTGCCGTAAAGGTCGGTGAGGACGTGGGCGTATACGTGAGCGTTATTGTCGGTGATCTGGTCGGGGTAAGTGAAACCGTTGGTGTACGTGTCGGTGTGTCCGTGATGGTCGGTGTGTTGGAGGCGGTTGGCGTGAGTGTAAATGTGGATGTTGGTACCGTGGGGGTATAGGTCGAAGTCGGCACCGTGGGGGTATTCGTCGGTGTATTGGTCTTGGTTGGCGTGTTGGTTTTTGTCGGCGTCGTTGTCGGTGTTTTGGTTATTGTCGGCGTGTTGGTTTGGGTCGGTGTATTGGTATTGGTTGAAGTGGAGGTAGCCGTCGGGGTATTCACGTTCATCGAACCACCCGTCGAGCAGATGACATCAAAAACCAGATTAACGTTTATATTCCCGTACAAGGCTCCGGTGACACCATTGAATTTTCCTGAATATGTAACCGTGGTGTTGGCTGCTTGTGCCACCGACCCGCTCCAGGTATAGGGGGAGGTGTAAGCCTTACCGGTAAATAGTGTGGTCGTGTTGAACTTTTCCATATTCAGCGTCTGGCTCGGCCAGCCAAACGACCAGGTGACCGTGGTGCTGGTCAGGTGGATGGGGACCGCGTTGAGGTTCTGGACGGTCATGCTGAAATTTCCGCTCCCGCCATCCGTGAAGGCACCGATATTGATCAGGGCGCAGTTGTTGGTCGCGGTAGGCGTCGGGGTGTTGGTTGGAGTTCTGGTGTTGGTAGGAGTTCTGGTGTTGGTAGGAGTGTAGGTTTTGGTAGGAGTATAGGTGATGGTCGGGGTTTGGGTAATGGTCGGGGTTTTGGTAATGGTCGGCGTTTGGGTGATGGTTGACGTTAATGTCGGGGTGCTGGTAATGGACGGGGTGTTGGTAATAGTAGAAGTAATTGTCGGTGTCAGTGTCAGGGTCGTGGTGCTTGTACGGGTGAGCGTCACCGTGGATGTAAGTGTCGGTGTGTACGTGATGGTCGGTGTGTAGGTGATGCTCGGTGTGTACGTATCGGACGGTATCGGTGTAAGGGATGGTGTATCGGTCGGTAATGTAAGGGCATTAGGTGTAGTGATCAGGCGGGCGACACGGAATTTTTCAATAACCCCTTCCTGTGCGGAGGCCAAGTGAACAAATGGCCAGACCTGGTTCAGGAAAGGCGTGAGGTAAGGATGATTGAAGTCAACTAATACGATCACTTCATCTCCCGCGCTACCCGGGTCGTCCTTGCTAACCCCGGAGAAGGTGCAATCGCTGTAAGTGCCTGATCCTGTCACCCCAAATGTGGTTACAAAGGGAACTCCGCCTATTGTCCGACCTGAACAGACTTTCACTTGAATAAACCCTGGGGTCGAATAAGCACCGTCATCTTTATGGCTTGGATCGACCAGCAAACCGGTCTGGTATTGATAAGCCGTATCACGAATGGATGGCAATCGTGCTGCATCCACCAGTTGGGCCTGGACCGCTGGATCAGGATCCTTACAATCAAAGGTGGGGCCGGGGCAGTAAGCCGTATTGAAGTCGCCCGTAACAGCATAACGTACTGCCTGCCTGGACATATTCTGGATCAACAGCCAGGCTGAAAAAAGAAGTGAGAAATCAATAATGCCAAACAGCAGCATTAATAGGATGGGCAGTGCGACCGCAAACTCGACGATACCTTGAGACCGGTTCGTTCTCTCCATGAATCTTTTTCTGGGTAAGTAGTCTGATCTAGTGGAGAATCTCATTTTCATCATCCCTATTTGGTCAGCACCGTGGCAATGTTATTGGCAATAGACTGGAAAATTAAACCCAAATCAGTAGCGGTTGGCGCACGGTAATATTTCCCATTACCAACCGTTGCGGCATACTGGAGAAAATTCTGACCGAGCGGGGTTCCATCAACCGGGCTCGGCGCGATCACTGCTGAACCCAGCCCGATAGTATACAAGTATGCATTCTGACCACCATGAGCGGTATCCAACCCAACTGCATCCGCTTCATAATAGGCATAATCTTCCGCGTCAAAATTGGGTGAAGCCATAGGGCTATGCCTGTTGGCTGGGATGATATCGGTTGTTCCGTCATTGCAGAAAAGTGGGGGATTGGTATCTCCAATCCACGTACCGGGTGGACAGAAGTAAGTGGGGGGTGTACTCGTATCATAACCGGCGTTGGCCACACCATCGGTTAATAGAACCACTACCCAGAGAGAACTTGGTCGTATGGGGGGAGTTGAAAAGGCTTGCGCCGCGTCTAACAAGCCTCCACCGAGGTTGGTCGTTGTACAATGTGAAGGGTTGAGGTGGAAAGGGTTTGATGCATCGTCGGGAATTAACGCCATCGGGCAGTTAAAACCCAGGTATCTTCCATTCGGATTATCCGGTGGTCCATAATAAGTCATTATGTGCGTTATGGGTTCCAAATAATTTGCGACAGGATCATAATAACGGGATGGATTCCCGTTCGGATAGACACCGGGAGGAACACCCACTGATTCATCTCCCTGGTATACGGTGAGCGCTGCGATCGTGCTGATCACGGTGGCTTTTACACTCGTAAAAGGTAGATTTACATGGGGATCTTTATCGAAGGTAACCACTGCAACCCGGTCATAGGGTTCGAACATGAACTGGTTGACAAACTTGATGGCTGAATCCTTGACCGTGTTGAATGGCTCACAGTCTCCCGTATAGCCCTGCGGAGATGTGGCCGCAACATTGCAGACACTGGGATCGCGCATTTGCACGTCGTTTGTCAACTGGCCAACTACTGAATTGTAGGTCATCGATTCAGATCGGTCGATCACCAGTACCATATCAATGGAGGCTGTCTGCGATGTTGCTGTGGCGGCGATTGGCACGCTGGTGATGCCGATGACCGCCAGGAAATTTAGTTGAGCAGTTGCTGCTGCTGTGACCCGCACCAGCTTCCGCGGTGGCGTTGGACAAAGGTCAGCCGGGGTGTTTGTCAATAGATCACAATACTCCACGGTGACCGAGGTCGTATCAAACCCATTTAGTTTTAAGAAATCTCTCGCTGCGGGTGCCAGGTTAGCAGGGTCATACCCCTGGCGTATCTGTAAAGCAGCGGCCAGGGCCGCAGAGTCAACCGCCCGGCGCAAACGGCCGTATTCGATAAGCATGGTTCCAACATCCAGCGCCAGGCCCATGACGGCAACGATTCCGACTATGGCAAACGCCACGACGACCAGCACCTGGCCGTGTTGCATTTTGGATAACTTCTTCTTTGATTTTTTGATCAGCTTGAACATATCCATACGTTCCTATGGTCTGTCCCGGTCATGGAGTTGGGATTGGAGTAGGCATAGCTGAGCCCATCGGCATGAGCGAATAAGTAAAGACTGGGATCGGATCGCCTAATTGTTCGATGACAGGCAACTTTAACATTTGAGAATAATTGTAATAGGCTTCCACAAGAACAATCCCGGAGTTGATCGAAGTGCTAACCAGGTGGGATACGATATCTGCATTGGTAACTCTTGAAAATTTCCGAGCGCAGGCGTTCCAATTACTTACAAAAGCATTATATTGATCGGTAGTTAAAAAAGAGTGAATGTCAAGTATGGAGGTCGCATCACCCATAATTAAAGAATAATTATCACATAAGCTCCAGCCGTTGGAGTTAGGAAACCGTAAATCGACATTCTCTCCGCTCACGCTGAAGACTGAAATGATGAGATCATCCCCCAGGTTCCCGTTTAGGTCGATGGGTATCATCGTGCTCAAGGTTTTACTCGCGGTGATCACAAAAAATCTTTGATCGGGTAGTTGGGTTACTGGATCGAAGGCGACCATTTGACTTGCCAGCCGGGCACCCTCGCGTGTTCCATCCAGGACTTTCAGGTAATTGTTGAGGAGCATTCCATATTCCACCACACCGGCAAGCATTAATGCCAGGGCAGGAATCAGTAGCATGAGCTCGACGAAGCTCTGTCCGTGTTTTTTGTTCTTTAGACGTGCGAATAAACGTTTGATCATGGTAGTTTTTTTAAGCCGATCTATTAACTCCACAATAATAATATCAGTTTCAGGAGGGTAAGTCAATCAATTAGATGAATCTGTTAACTGCCATGGACGTGAAATTCACACAATACCGACATTTCGAGGCTAAAAATGCGCGATATAATCCCCACACTTAATTAAGGAAGCATAATATCTGCCCTGTTCGGAGGATTTCATGTGTGGAATTGTCGGCTACATCGGTGAGAAGGATGCCACACCGATCGTTCTAAATGGTCTAAAACGGCTGGAATATCGCGGATACGACTCGGCCGGGCTGGCAGTTATCCAGGATGGCCAGATCGTGATACGACGGGATGCGGGAAAGCTTGCCCGCCTGACAGAGTTGGTCAACAAATCACCCATCCACGGAACTCCTGGCATTGGGCATACCCGCTGGGCGACTCATGGTGCGCCATCGGCGCGCAATGCTCATCCCCATATGGGTTCCACCGGTCGCGTGGTCGTCGTCCATAATGGGATCGTTGAAAACTTTCTTGAGCTGCGCGACGAACTGGCCTCTGAAGGTGTTGATTTCAATTCCGATACCGATACCGAAGTCATCGTTCATCTGGTCGAACACCACCTTGCGTCCGGTTTGTCCCTGACTGAAGCTGCCCGTTCCACCTTTCTAGAAATATCGGGAGCACATGGTATCGTCTTGATGTCAGCAGATGAACCTGATAAGATAATCTGCGCTCGAATTGGCAACGCGGGTGGCGTTGTGCTTGGACTGGGTGAGGGAGAGAATTACATCGCCTCGGACATCCCGGCCATACTGGAGCATACTCGCCGGGTCATCTTCCTCGAATCCCGGCAGATGGCTGTGGTGACCCGGTCCGAAGTCAGGGTAGAAACATTGGAAGGATCAACCGTAGTTCCCATGATCAATACCATCGCCTGGGATTCCGCTGCCGCTGAAAAAGGCGGATATCGCCACTTCATGCAAAAGGAAATAAACGAACAGGTACGCTCGCTGACCGAAACCATGGCCGGCCGGGTGGATTTTGCAGAAGGCAATATCTCCCTGCCCGAGCTTAAGTTAACCTCCGATCGCGCTCGAGAAATACAGAAGATAGTGATCACGGCCTGCGGTACGGCCGCCTATGCAGGGATGATTGGAAAGCAACTCATTGAGCGTATTGCCCGCCTTCCATGTGAACTGGAAATCGCGTCGGAGTTTCGGTACAGCGATCCTATCGTGGATAAATATACCGTGGTCCTTGCCATCAGCCAGTCAGGAGAGACCGCAGATACTTTGGCCGCCATGGAAGAGGGTCGTCGCAAAGGTGCAATTCTTTGGAGCATTGTGAATGCGGTCGGCTCGCAAGCCATGCGGATGGCGGATGGAAGCATTTCGATGCAATCCGGACCCGAGATCGGCGTAGCCTCCACCAAAGCCTTCACCGCGCCGATCGTGGACCTGTATATGCTGGCCATCCTCTTGGCTGATTTACGCGGCGCGCTTGAGGATAAAGCCCGCCGAGCCCTGGTTGCGGATCTTCGACTCATCCCGGATGTTGTGGGTCGGGCGTTGGCCCATGAAGCTGATGTCGAGAAAATCGCTTGGGTGCTTAAGGATGTCCATGATTGTCTCTTCCTTGGGCGTGGAATTAATATGCCCATTGCATATGAGGGTGCTTTAAAGCTGAAGGAAATTTCCTATGTGCACGCCGAGGGTTATCCGGCGGGGGAAATGAAACATGGCCCGATCGCTCTGATCGACCAGAACATGCCCATTGTCTGCATCGCGCCTAAAGATCCCTGGCATGACAAAATGATCAGTCAGATCCAGCAGGTCAGGGCTCGAGACGGTATCGTGATCTCAGTGGCTACAGAAGGAGATGAGCTGGTTGCAGCGCAGTCCGATCACGTATTATGGGTTCCGCAATGTCCCTGGATGCTCTCTCCTGTAGTGACAGTCATTCCCCTGCAGCAGCTGGCTTATCATATTGCTTCAATTCGTGGACTGGATGTGGATCAACCCAGGAATCTCGCAAAAAGCGTGACGGTTGAATAGAGAACCAGGGTTACAATGGTCCCCCTGAACCGCTCATTTTTGTTTAATTCACAAAAAACAATATCCCCGAGGTCCCCGGTCCGCAGTGGCTGGAGATTACACTTCCCGCACGGGTGACACGAATATCATGTGGCACCGCAATGGCTTTAATTCCATCCACGAGAAATCGCACATCATCAGCATCAGAACTGGTCGATGTCACAAATATTCGACACGTCTCCAGTTCCTTCAGGTGGGATACAAAATCCTCCAGGAGCATCTTCAGACCTTTCTGAAGTGTGCCCCGTGCCTTTTCATTCATTCCCAATGTCCCGTCCGAGCGGACTTTAATAATCGGGTGGATTTTTAGCACACTTCCTGCGATTGCCTGCAATGCGGTGCAGCGTCCGCCCCTGTAAAGATAATCCATCGTTTCGATCATGAAAGAGCTGCGCACCTTCGTTATCGATGTCAGGAGGGTAACTTCTATCTATTCAGCCGTCAAGCCCCGCCTGCAAAGATCAGCGGCCCGTAAGGCCAGCAGTCCCACACCCGAAGACAAGTTCAGCGAATCGATCACGCGTACTTTGCCGATCGGAAACAACCTTGCAGGGAGCTGTGCGTTATGTATGGTCGCAGAGAGCTTTTAGGAAACTCCAACAAAAACCGAATCTCCCGGCCGATCAAAAGCCTTGGTGAATTCACCCACCGAAGGAGCAGCTGTCTTCGGGAGTTCACCGTACTTTTCCACAAGGGAAAACAGGTGTTCATGCCCGATGTCCAAACCATCCCGATACACCTTACCTCCGATTGTTACTAAAAGAGGTACAACCAACAACCCAAATTCAGCAGTGATTTTCGCACCAAGGTCCGATGTGCTGTCAGTAAGGATGTTAACCATGGTGCCTCCATAAATTTTTGATCCCATATTTACTATACCCCATTCCCACCCGTGAGGCCATTTTCATCGACCTGATATTGACCCTTGTAACTGAAGTGAATATATGCCAGGTAAATGGGTCAATCTTTTCCTTTTATAAGAAATGCACAAAAAGGAAGTCCCTTTGCACTCGGTTGGAGTTTTTCTGTTTGATCAACCATCAGATTAATTTGTGTTTCGAGCAGGTACGCATCCATCTGACACAGTTCGGGGTGATTAATAACAATTGCCAAATAGGGACAATGCCCCATTATCAATCGTGGCCCGGCTGCACTGGCCTCCCAGCGTGCTTGGTAATGCAATTCGTTCAAGCGGTTGATAGTCTGAGTTATCCGTCGCTGGACAGACCTTTCCTCACCCCGGTATTTTTGACCGGCTATTCTTTCCGCCACTGACCTGAGGCAGGCTTGCTGTGACCTATCATCGACACCAATCAACCAGACTTCTAACAGCCCACTGGCGAGTTCAGCCAACCCGTCTCCCAACATCTTTTGCGAGAGCCCAAACACATTCAAAGGTCTTCCCCGTCCTTCTTTCCGGTGACCCACAATTTCGATCAATTCATTTGCTTCCAGAATAGCTAAATGATGACGAATGTTCGCCCCGGTCACCCCCAGAACCCGGCTAAGTTCAAGCACAGAGGCCGTTTGATGTCTGCGAATATGGTCGAGAATTCTTAACCGCATGGTTGGTTTCATCTTTTCATTATACTATTTATGCAAATATATATTTGCATAAATGAATTGACGTTCATCCTCCTCTCAGCTATAATCCCGTCGATCAACAGGGATCCTTCTTTTTCCAGGAGCTATCGAATGGAAACAACTGAACCGAACGCCTCTGGTATACAAATTCCTCCAGAAATGCAGGGACAGGTTGCCATTACCAATCTCGATAAAATCTATAATTGGGGTAGAAGCGCTTCGGTATGGCCAATGATGTTCGGATTGGCATGCTGTGCCATTGAAATGATCTGCGCTGCCGCCAGCCGTTATGATATTGCCCGTTTTGGTATGGAGGTCATGCGTCCATCCCCACGCCAGAGCGACCTGATGATCGTCTCTGGGACGGTGACAAAAAAAATGATGCCCATCATCGTTCGGCTGTACAACCAGATGCCAGAACCGAAATACGTTCTGGCGATGGGCGCATGTGCATCTGGGGGTGGACCGTTCAAGGAAGGTTATAACGTTGTCTCGGGTGTGGATAAGTTCGTTCCGGTAGATGTCTATATTCCCGGTTGTCCCCCCACTCCCCAGGCTCTGCTCAATGGGTTAATGAAGATCCAGGAAAAAATTCGCGGCGAATCAATTAAAGGATCTCGCTGGTACCAGAAGGGTGCAGATATTGCCGAGATCCCCGTTCCGTGGCTTGGGCCAGATTTGATCGACCCGCGTAAACTACCCGACCTCAAAACTGACGAGAAGATATAGACGGTTTTTATGATGACACCCTCCCCTCTCCCTGCATTCAAGCCATCTCAAGGTGATATTTCATTCCTCGCGATCCGATTCTCGAACATGCTACATCCGGACGACCGCCCAGGATATTCTGGTTGGATCGTTGATAAAACCCAACTGCTGGCATTTGCAACCGCATTGCGTGATGAGCTTGGATATGACTATCTCTCATCGGTTACGGCGGTAGACTATTTGCCCCAAGATCAGATCGAGGTGGTTTATCATGCTTATAAGACCACTGGAGGACAGGGTATTGTCTTCAAGGTCCAAGTTCAGCGTGCACCCGAAGTGGAAATTCCCTCGCTCCTGCCTGTCTATCCAGGCGTGGAATTTCAGGAACGCGAGGCCTGGGATTTGTTCGGTGTTAGATTTACGGGCCACCCGGATCTGCGTCGTATTCTCATGTGGGAAGGCTTTGCCGGGCATCCGATGCGCAAGGATTGGCATGAACCCTACTTTGAAGAGGATTCCAAGCCGCTAAAATCACGCTGGCCTGAAGGCCATCCAGTCATGGCAGAGAGCAAAAATAAATATGGGGACAATATCGCTTACCCGGAGGGGTTTGAACCTGAAAACAAGACATTTGATCCTGAAAAAGCTCTCTATGATGCCCTGCGTCAGTCAGGTATGGACGAGATTGGATTAGGCACGGATCACATCATCGTTAATATGGGTCCACAGCATCCATCCACACACGGCGTATTCCGTATTGCCGTTCTCCTCGATGGGGAAAAAGTGATCAATCTAAAACCCGTAATGGGCTATCTACACCGCAATCATGAAAAGATCGGTGAACGTAATACCTTCCTCATGAACATGCCTTACACTGACCGTCTGGATTACCTCTCCTCCATGAGCAATAATTTTGGCTATGCGCTGGCGGTGGAAAAACTGATGAACGTTAAACCGCCAGAACGAGCGGAATATCTTCGCGTGATCATGGCTGAGATGACTCGTATTTCCAATCACTTGATGGCGATCGGTGCTTTACTCAATGATCTTGGGGCATACTTCACTCCCATGCTGTATTCCCTGGAAGAGAGGGAGTTGATCCTCGATATCTTTGAAGCAGTTGCTGGTTCTCGAATGATGTGCAACTATTTCCGTTTTGGCGGTGTTTCCCGGGACCTCCCGGAAGGCACGCTGCAAAAAATAAAAGATCTCTCCTTTGAACGCCTTCCCAGGAAAATGGATGAAATAGAACGGTTCTTGAGTGAGAATGAGATCATTCGTTCCCGCGGGATCGGACAGGGTGTGCTTTCCGCTGAAAACGCGGTTCGCTATTCCGCTGCTGGCCCCCTTTTGCGTGCATCGGGCATCCCTTACGATGTACGACGGGCTGAACCATATTCTATCTATGATCGTTTCGACTTTGATGTGGCAGTTCGGCAAAATGGCGATATTTATGATCGGCTGATGGTGCGGTTCGAGGAAATCAGACAAAGTATCCGCATCATCCAGCAGGCGATTAAGAGGATGCCTGATGGACCAGTGATGGCTTTGAAACCTGTCTACCAGGTCCGCGTTCCTCCCGGTGAATCATATGGGCGGGTAGAGGGTCCGAAAGGCGAACTTGGCTTCTATATTATTTCAAATGGCAAGCCCAATCCCTGGCGTTATCACGTCCGCGCCCCATCCTTCATCAATCTGACCGCTTTCGGCCCGATGTGTATCGGACAAAAAGTGGCGGATGTGGTGGCTGTGCTTGGTTCCATCGACATAGTCCTTGGTGAAGTGGATCGCTAGGAGATGACAATGAACGATATGTACGGTAAAGGTATCTTAAAAGGCCTTGGCGTCAGTCTCAAGCGGTTTATTGAGACTTATCTCGATGATCTGAGCTGGTTGGGAAAACGCTATCGGACGGATGCTGGTATCGCTCATCGCGCTAGTAAAAATGCTCGTGGTATTTTCACTGTTCAGTATCCGGAAGAAAAGATCCCTGTTCCGGAAGAATTTCGCTTTGTTCCTTTCCTGGTCTATGATGAAGGCCAAAATGGTGAAAAAAACCTGCATTGCACGTCCTGTGGCATCTGTGCTAAGGTATGCCCTCCACAATGTATCTGGATTGTCCGTTCCAGTGACCCTGCGACCGGTCGCCCTGTTCCAGACCCTGCTGAATTCATGATCGACGCAGA
>Ga0182021_10001259_pt1 | contig 28826 bp, 23 predicted proteins | sample 612E3MmetaG_FD_120493 | JGI IMG/M metagenome (GOLD analysis project Ga0182021, IMG submission 120493) | Permafrost microbial communities from Stordalen Mire, Sweden - 612E3M metaG (Illumina Assembly) | ecosystem: Environmental > Terrestrial > Soil > Wetlands > Permafrost | place: Sweden...
CCTGGTCGGCCCCATGCCGAACGCCGACCTGGTTACCGAACTCTTGATGCAGAAGGTTGTGGTGGGGGTGCGCATCTTTCTCCCGGGCGAGGACAAGCCCGTGGAGGCCCTGGCTCGCGTGGCCTGGCTGGAAGCCATCGACCAGGAGACCAAGCGGTGCTCCCTGGGACTGGCCTTCAAGGAGATCACCAGCGACGCCCAGGATACGATCTTCCGGTTCATCATTGGCAGTCGCATGGGGTAGGCGGGTTTTACCCTCTCGGTGGTCATGATTCTCCTTATCTCCTACGTGACGGGCGGGCTGGTTCTCTTTCTTTACGGAATGAGACTGGCCAGCGATGGTCTGCGGGAAGCCGCGGGCGGACACCTCAAGACGGTTCTTTCCGTTCTCAGCAGTCGACGCAGCACCGCCGTCCTCATCGGCATCGTCGTCACCTTTCTCTTGAGTTCCTCTTCGGCCGTTTCCGTACTCCTGGTGGACTTGGCCAACGCCGGACTGATCTCGCTCCCACAGGCGATCCTCGTGCTCCTTGGGGCAACGGTCGGCACAGCGCTCACCGTTCAGATCATCGCCTTCCCCGTGACCTCGTATGCCCTGATCCTCGTCGTGGTGGGCTACCTCGTGCAGTTGCTGGCCCACTTTCGCCGTGCGAAAGCCCTTGGGACCGCGCTCCTCGGACTGGGGCTCATCTTCTTCGGACTCGACGTCATCAACCGCGGACTCGCCACGACCACGACTGACACGATCGAATCCCTCCGCTCGTGGCTCGACTATTCCCTCTTGGGGTTCGCCCTGGGAGTCATCCTGAGTGCGTTCCTCCGGAGTGCCGCCACGGTGGGCATCGCCGTGGTGCTGGCCGGGAACGGGGTGCCGCTGGTGAACCTGGTTCCGGTGGTGCTGGGGGCGAGCGTGGGGACGTGTTCCGCTCCGCTCCTTGCCGCGGTCAGGGGCGGCCGACGAGGCAAACAGGTGGCCGTGGCGGACCTCGCGTTCCGACTGGTCCTTGCACTCGTCTTTCTGCCGCTCGTCGGACCCCTGGCGGAGTTCGTGACGTGGCTGACCGCCTTCGTGAGTCCGGAATCGTCCGTCTCAGGGTTGGCGCGCCGGAGCGTAGCACACGTGCAGTTCCTGACGGCTCTTGTCACGGTGCTGGCCGTGCTGCCGGTGACCGGGTTCTTTGTGAAGCTGGTGCAGAAGATGATGGGAGGCGCACGGGAGATTCCTCCGGGCGCCATTCAGTACATCCACTTCGATGCACTCCTGGCGCCGGAGGTCGCACTCACCCAGGCCCACCGGGAGGTCGTCCGCATGGCGGAAATCACCCGGAGCCTCGTGGCCCGCTCGGTGCAGGCGGTGCTGGAGAACAACGAACACGAACTCGAGCGCCTGGAAGCGGCGGACGACCGGATCGACGTCATCGACCTGGTGCTGTCACAGTACCTCCAGCGGCTGAAACCGGCCGGGCTCGATCCCGACGCCCTTGAAGTGAAGTTCAAGCTCCTGTACATTATCAAGGACATCGAAGCCGTCGCGGACCTCGCCACGCGCGACCTGGTCCGCATCGGCTGGGAAAAATCCCGCGACAACGTCCAATTCGTTGACGGGGAAAAACAGGAACTGGACGACATTCGACGTCTCCTCGACGAGGACCTCGGCATGCTCGTGGAGGCCGTAAGGGGCGCCGACGCCTCGGAGTCGCTTCGCTCACGGATCCTCGAGCGAGACCGGGACCTGGACCTCCAGAGGATGCGGCTCTTCGATCGACAGTTTGCACGCGTGGCCCGGGGCGTGCCGGGCGCCGAAGAATCGACCGCCGCCTACATGAACACCTTGAACGCCCTGAGGATGATGCACTTTCTTGTCTCGGACATCCTCCGGATGATTTCCGAGCCGCCGCCCGGTCGGGCGGCGTCCCGGTAAAACGGGGCCAAAGCTCCCGCGCACATGGAAGCGGAGACCGATGTGAGCCGCTGCACCGTCATCCTGCTGGCAATCACCCTGACGCTCGCCGGAAGCGCCGGCGCCGCGGAAATCACCGGCACGCTCAGACCTCCCGAGCGAGTGACCGCGGTGAGCGCCATCGACCGTGGCACGAAGAAGACATTCGACGCAACCTACGACCGGACCACCGGCAAGTACCGTTTTGTGAACCTCCCCGCGGGCGCCTACGACATCATCCTGGAGACGATGGCCGGCCGCATCGAAGGGGTCGACCTCCAGGTCGAAGAAACCGTCCCCGTCGCCAAACGTCTGAGCGTAACGCCGGCCGACCTCGACAGGGATGAAATCGCCGGTGTCGTGGATCTGCTCACAAAGCTTACCACCGAGCGAAAGGGAGAAAAGCCGCAGGCCAACGCCCTGGTGGCGTGCATTCGCGAGGGTGCCCTGACCGTCGTGAGTCTGGTGAAGGGCAAACCATTCACGGGCGTCGCCCGGACGCTCCAGGTCCCGCTCCGGGACAAGGAACCCGCCCAGGTCGGCGACGCGCTGCTCGGACTCGTTTCGCTGGCCAAGGTCCGGGACCAGCTTCCGCGGGATTTCGACCTCGTCGTGGAGTTCGCGCAAGGCGAGCCGGGTGACATTTCCATCCTGCCCGTGGCGCCCGGCTTGACCGATAAGGACCGGCAGTGGCTCGTCGACTGGGTCAACCAGCTCAAGATCTTCGAGAACAAGAAGCGCGTGCTTGACCTCGACGGCACCGGCGACCGGGCACGCGTGCTCGTGGAAAAGCTGCATGACGAACCCACGACCCTTCCCACGCAGGAGCCGACGGCCTTTTGGCGCATTGAAATCCTCGATTTCAAGAAGTACTACGGCGGCTGGAGTCCCGAGAAACCCACGGTCGTCCTCAGGGAGCAGGTGCCGATACGGAAGTTCAGGACCTATCGGTGGATGTTCGAGAAACGTCTCGGCGGCGTCCGGGCGGTCGAGGGCGCCGTGTCGGTTGTGCCGGACTACGACGTCCCGGAAACGCTGGATGCGGCCCGGGGACGCGTGTCCTATTGACGGACAGAATCGGAGAACACATCGGTCGTGGGCAAATCGGCGGGAAAAGTCGGAAAGGTGCTCTTCACGCGTGAGCAGATCCGGAGCCGGCTCGACGCCCTGGCGACCGCCATCGTGAAGCGCTACGGAAAGTCCGAGATTACCATCGTTGCCGTGCTCAAGGGAAGCCTCGTCTTCACCGCCGACCTGATCCGACGACTGAGTATTCCCGTCCGCGTGGACATCCTGGAGGTCTCCAGTTACCTCGACGGGACGAAACCCTCGGATCGGTTGGTGCTCTCGAACTACCTGGTGGCAGACGTCCGCGGCCGACACGTCCTCGTCGTGGATGACATCGTCGATACGGGTGCCACGCTTCAGAGCGTCCTGGAGCTGCTGCGGCGGGAGAAGCCCAGGAGTCTCGCGACCTGTGTTTTTCTCAAGAAAGGGCATGTCCGTCCCCACCCGGTCGGGATAGACTTTTGCGGATTTGAGCTGAAAAGTCCCGAATTTGTAGTAGGATATGGGCTGGATTATGCACAGCGGTACCGGAATCTCCCCTATCTTGCCGTGCTCAAGAAACCGGGGCCTGGACGTCCCAAGGCGGCGAGTCGCAGCCCGGGGAGCCGGAAAAAGGGGAAATAGCCGTTTGCTCGACCTGCGACCTGGCCGACTTGTGACTTGCCGACTTTTTTGAGGAGACATGATGCGACAGTACATCTATGCCGCGCTTATCCTGCTTTTCGGCATCGCGACGGTGTGGGTGGTCATTTACGTCCTGACCACCGGAGGCGGAGAGGTGGGCTCCGCCTACTCCATCCAGCCGGGACGGTACGATGCCTTCCTCATCACCTACTTTAGCGGCATCGTCAAGCCGCCTCGCTTCCCCGACATGAGGGACGCCCAGGGCTCCTTCCCCTCGTTTTCACGGGGGGCGTACGAAGAGACCCGTGAGATGATGGGCGTCAAGTTCCGCATCGGCATCTATGCCAGGGAGGACAAGAAGTTCGACCAACCGATGGCCCGGGCCGCGGTGGAGGACGCCTTCCGGCGCATTGCGGAGATCGAAGAACATACGAGTCTCGCCAGGGAAGACAGTGAGGTTTCCAAGATCAACCGGGAGGCCGCGAACCGCCCGGTCCCGCTCTCCGAGGACCTGTACTTCGTCATCCGGCGCTCGCTGGATGTGTCCGAGCGCTCCTTCGGTGCTTTCGACATCACCAGCGGCCCGATCCGGTGGCTGTGGGAGACCTACGGAAGTCAAGGGGAAGTGCCTCCCCCCGACAAGATCCAGGAAGCCCGTGCCCTGGTCGGTTACAAGGACATCGAGCTCGATTCCAAGAAGCACACGATCCACTTCAAGAAAAAAGGCATGACGATCGACCTTCACGACGTCGTCTGCGGCTTTGCTTTGGACCAGGCCGCCTACGTCCTCAAGAGACAGGGCATGACCCCGGCATTCCTCCAGGCGGACGACCGTAATCTTCTTCTGGATCGTCCCGAGGGACAGTCGTTTGTCATCGGCATTCCCGACGGGAGGGGTTTCTTGAAGTACACCTTTGACTTGGATCGGCCCGCGGTGGTTATCAAGGGCGCCTACAAGGGGGCCAGGATCGTCGGGACGACGGTGATCGGTGGCATCGTGGACCCGCACTCCGGGACATGCGTCGGTACGGTCGCATCCTGCACCGTCGTCGGTCCCGACGCCATGACCAGCGACGCCATGGCCACCGCGCTGTGCGTGATGGGTGGCAGCAAGGCCATCTACTTCGTGAACAGCTTCAATCCCAAGGAATAGTCCGGGCGTGGGCTGGACGGAATGTGAAGGTGCCCGTGAAATACCTCATCGGCATCGACATCGGCACCTCCGGGACGAAGTCCCTCATCACCAGCTTCCAGGGGAGAATCCTCGCGACCGCCACGGTCGAATACCCGGTAAGCACCCCGCGTCCCGGGTGGAGTGAGCAGGATCCCGAGCTCTGGTGGCAGGGCGCCGTCCGGACCGTGCATCGACTCCTCGGAAAAACCGGCGTCCGGGGAAAGGATGTGGCCTGGATCGGACTTTCCGGACAGATGCACGGGACCGTGTTGCTCGACCGCAGGGACCGTGTGCTTCGCCCCGCTATCCTCTGGAACGATCAGCGCTCCGCGGCGGAATGCGACGAGATCACGCGCATCATCGGAGCGAAGCGCATCATTCGACTGCTCTCAAACCCTGCCCTCGTCTCGTTCACCGCCACCAGGCTCCTCTGGGTGCGCCATCACGAGCCGGACGTCTACCGGCGGACGGCCTCCGTGCTCCTGCCCAAAGACCACGTCCGGTTCCGCCTCACCGGCCAAAAGGCCACCGAGGTCAGCGACGCTTCCGGAATGCTCCTCCTCGACGTGAGGAAGCGGAAGTGGTCCCAGACCGTGCTCAGGGAACTCGACATCGATCCGTCGTGGCTGGCCGACGTCTACGAATCGGACGTGGCCAGCACGCGGGTTTCGACCCGTGCGGCAAGAGAGACCGGACTTGCCGAGGGCACGCCTGTGGTCGGCGGCGGGGGTGACCAGGCTGCCGGAGGCGTTGGCAACGGCATCGTGCACCCGGGTGTCGTCAGCGCCACCCTGGGGACCTCGGGCGTCGTGTTCGCCTTCACCGAAAAGCCGCTCGTTCAGGCCGACGGGGGCGTGCAGACCTTCTGTCACGCCGTGCACGGTAAGTGGCACGTCATGGGGGTCGTGATGTCGGCCGGCGGCAGTCTCCAATGGTTCCGGAACCATCTCGGCGTCGAGGAGCGACGCATCGCCCGATCCAGAAAGTGCGACCCCTATGAAGTGCTCACGGAAGAGGCCGCGAAAGCCCCGCCGGGCTCCGAGGGCCTCTACTGGCTCCCCTACCTCACCGGCGAACGCACGCCTCACAGGGATCCCTTCGCCCGCGCCGCCTGGGTCGGCATCACCCAGCGACACACCAAGGCCCACCTCATCCGCGCTCTCCTCGAAGGCGCCACCTACGCCATGCGTGACTCTCTCGAAATCATCGAGGATATGGGGATCAAGGTAAAAGAGATACGCGTGTCGGGGGGCGGAGCGCGGAGTCGGTTCTGGCGGCAGCTCCAGGCGGACATCTACGGCCGGCCGGTCCTGACAACCAGCGCCGCGGAGGGGCCGGCGTTCGGCGTCGCACTCCTCGCGGGCGTTGCCGCAGGGGCATGGGCGTCGGTCGAAGAGGCGTGCCGCAGGACGATCCGCGTGACCGGCGAGACCGAGCCATCGAAAAACCGAAGGCGCTATGACGAGTTCTATCCACTCTACGGGAAGCTCTACCGCTCACTCAAGGATGATTTCCGGGCGATGGCCGCGCGCAACAGGTGATGAAGGGAATCGTCCGAAAGGTACGCAAGGCCTGCGTCGGTCGGCGACGTGTCCCCTGCCCGGCATCCGCTTGCTCTAATGCGGCGGGCATTCCTCGCCTTCGAGCTTCGTGATCTTGTCGATTCGGCGCTGGTGGCGTCCGCCCTCGAACGGCGTCTTGAGCCACAGGTGGACAAGCTGCATGGCCTTCTCCGGGTCCAGCACTCGCCCGCCCAGGCAAAGCACGTTGGCATCGTTGTGGGAGCGTGACATGATGGTGGTGTATTCGTCATGACACGTCGCCGCCCGGATGCCGTGAACCTTGTTGGCCGTCATGCACATCCCGAGTCCGGTGCCGCACAACAGCACCCCGCGGTCGGCGGCGCCCGAGGAAACCGCCTTCGCTACCTCCCTCGCCGCGTCGGGATAATCGTACGACTCCGTGGACTGTGCCCCGAGATCCTGGACCTCGTTTCCCTCCTCGCGGAGTTCACGGACGATGTACTGCTTGTGCTCGAATGCCGCATGGTCGCTTCCGACGGCGATCTTCACAGTTCTTTCACCCTCTTTTCCAGAGCCTTTCGAATGACGAAAGCACATCGACGATAGGTTTCCATGTCGCCCCCGTGCGGGTCCTCCACCGCGCGTCCCTTCGGGTCCAGCAGCATCACCCGGCCCTTGGCCCCCGGCGCCATATGCAGCACCTGGCCCATCTGGTCGGGAGTCATCACCAGCACCCGGTCCGAGTGCTCGACCATCTCCGGGGTGATCGTCTGCGAGAGGTGGTTGGAAATGTCCATCCCGAACTCCCGCATGACCTCGATGGCGCTGGAACTTGCCGGGGCGGCGAACCCCCCGGCAAGGCCCCCCGATATCAGCGTGTAGCCGTGTTCCTCCACCCCGTCCGGACTCACCTTGAGTCGCTCGGCCAGCATCCCTCGGCAGAGCGCCTCGGCGATGGGACTGCGACACGAGTTGCCGCTGCACACAAACAGCACCACTAGGTTCGCCGCGCGCCTCAGACGACTCTCGCTCAGCGCCCCCTGCCGCAGGATCTCGTAAGTTTTTCCCCGCAGTCTCACCACGGTGCTCGCCTGTCCCATCTCCACCGGACCGCCGTCGAGCACCGCTTCGATCTCGCCGCGATAAACCGCCAGCACCTCATCGCACGTTCTTGCCGAAGGCTCGTCGGAGCGGTTCGCACTGGGGGCCAGCACCGCGCCCCCTGCTTTTCGAATCAGCTCGCGGGCGTCTTCGTTTGCCGGAAGCCGCAGGCCCACCGTCCTCTCGTGCGGGTTCTCAAACACAATGGTCAGCGGACCCGGCCAGCACCGGCTCACGAGACGGGTTCCCAGCGCCGGGACGAACTCCACGAATCGCGAAACCGTCGCCCGATCCGCGATCGCGATCGTGAACGGCTTCTCCGACTCCCGGCCCTTCAGTTCACGGAGCCTTTGCTCCGCCGCGGCGTTTCCGGCAACCACCCCCAATCCGTAAACGGTCTCCGTCGGAAAAGCCACCACTCCCCCGCCTGCGAGGATGGAAGCCGCCCGCTGAATGCTCCGACTTCGCGACTCAGGCGTCTCGCAACTCATCACTTCCGTCTGCATGGGGTTATGTCCGAACACCTGGGGCCGGAAAAACCCAAGACCGAACGACCGGACGACGGCCTCTTCTCTGCCGGCCTCTCGTGTCGGGTCCACACTTCGTAGAGCTTACCATCTGGGAAGGTTGTTTCAAGCCGAATTCCGGCGGAAACACGGGAGTCGCTATCGGCGCGAGGTGCGTTCGGGGTCAGGCGCCTTGGAGTGCGGTCTCTCGCGGAAAGCTCGCGTGCCGGCAGGAAAGATCGCACCAGGTCCTGTTCATGCCCGGCCTGCGGTCGCCTTGGCGTGTCTTGCGGGGGCTCGACGGGTCTTTCTCTGGTGGAACTCTTTCACCTGGTGCATGAAGGCCTCCAGCCGCGTCTGCGTGCCCCCTTCCGCCTGTCCGTCGTACGCGAGCGACACCACGGGCATCTGTTCGTGGTCTTCCCTCACGCGCTTGAGCAGGGACGTGACGACGCTGCCGGGCATGCACGTGAACGGCATCACGTTCACCACGCCGCTTGAGCTGCGGTGGAAGCCCTCGACGGCCCTTCCGACGCTGAGGATCGCCTCGCCCTCGAACGAGTCATGGAGGTAAGGTCTCGCGTGATGTAGGATCTCCTCGATGGACGACTCGATGGGTTGGGCAAGGATACCCTTGAAGAGCGTTCCGATGCGACGCTCGTCCATCTTCTGGACCCAGTTCTTCAGGATTTCCTTCACGGCAAATACGAAGTCGTGCTCTCGGCGGCTTTGACGGGAGCGCATCGCGTTGATGTAGTAAATCCACTCGCAGAAGCCCGCCAGGTCGACTTCGGCCCCCATGGATTCCAGTTGTCGCACGACGTTCGCGTTGCTGAAGGCGTGGCTCCGGACGTAGATTTCCCCCACGATGGTGACGACGGGACGGCGGCCGTCCTCGACCGTGCGGATGTTGGCCATCTCGCGCACGCAACCCTGGACGGCGGCTTCGAGGTCGCCGCCGGTCTCCATGGTTTCGCTCAGTTTTCGCACGCATTCCTGGAAGACGTGATCGGCCCTCCCCGGCTCCGTCTCATAGGGGCGCACCCTGTGGAGCGCCTTGATCAGCATGTCGATGGCGACGATCCCTTGCCAGGCCAGCCGGGTGGGGTCCTTCTCCAGCTTGCGGAAGTCGCTGTAGAAGTTCTTGCCCTGGTTCGGGCTCAGGATCGGCACGTCCTCGTAACCGACCTCCTTCAGGATGAACCGGTGGAGCCGGTTGTATTGTCCGAACCGGCACGGCCCGTCGCCTCCCGGCATGAAGAACGCCGAGTGATGCCGGTCAAAATCGCTCGAATTCACCTTCCTCAGCATGTCGCCCGCGGTCACAATCGCGGGCAGACATTCCTTGCCCGTCGTGTATTGTCGTCCCAGCTCCAGGGAAGACTCGTCCGACTCGGGCAGCACCTCCGCGGGTATCCCGGCGTTCTGGAAGGCCGCGGCGAGCGCGTGGGCGTGTTCGCACATGTGCGGGAAATAAATCCGCCGGCCGTTCGAGCGCACGATGGATTTCGGCGCGACCTGCGGCTTCGACACCCGCCGGTCGTCCGTCCCCTTCAGACTGTCCAGGAACGCCTCCAGGCGCGTCAGCACCCCGGCGTCCGCCGAATGCTCGTCGATCTCCAGCAGCAGCGCCGGCTTCTCCCCCATCGACTTGCGGAAAAATGTGACAAGGAACGAGTCCGGCCCGCACGAAAAGTTCGTGACGTAGATCGCCGTCAGCTCCGGGTGTTTGCACACGAAGTTCGCCGCCGCGATGATCTTCTGACCGTACCGCCAGTACATGTTGTCCCACTCGTGGCCCAGCGACACTTCGTCCATCGGCAGGAAATCCAGCGGGATGGCCAGCATGTCCAGTTCGGCCAGCTTCTTCGGCAGGTCCAGGTTCACGCCACGGTCGCACCCGTTGTACGGCCGCGCGATGACCACCACGGGACGGTCTTCCGCCTTGAGTGCTCCCAGCATCTTCCGGCCTTCTTCCAGGCACCGGCGGCGGAACTCCTTTTGAGCTTCTCCGGCGTGCGCGAGGGCCCGGCGCAGTTCCGCCTTTTTCCACCCGTGCTCGCGCGCGGTTTCCTCGAGGTCTTTCATCATGCCCCGGAGGCCCCCCTCGAACCGCACCGGGAACGTCATCACCCGCACGCTCGACGGGAAATCGATCGTGGCGCGGATGACGTAGGGGATCGTCTGCACGTACGGGCAGAAGCAGGAGATTTCCTGGCCTTGAAATTCGCTCTCGGCCGTGATCGCGCTCGGAAGCAGCACTGCGTCCACCCCCTGCTCGATCAACTCGATGACGTGCCCGTGGGCCACCTTCACCGGGAAACACGTCTCCGTGGCGATGGCCTCCACACCCTTCTGCGTGATCGCGCGGTTCGTGACGGGGCTGACCACCACCTCGTAGCCGAGTTCGCGCATGAGCGTATGCCAGAAGGGCAGCATTTCGTGCTGGATGAGCGCCCTGGGGATGCCTACCCGGCCGCGCCGGATCGGGACTTGGGACTCCCGATGAATGCACGCCGTCAGAAGTTCCTCGCGCTTGCGGAAAAGGTCTTTTTCCGGTGGAATTTTCCTGTGCCTCTTCCGCAGGTTATACTTGTCGCAGCGACTGCCGTAGTAGAGCGGCGTCTCGCCTTCGATGACCACCTCGTTGATCTCGCAGGTGTTCGGACAGTCGCCGCACTGGAACCGGTTCAGGGTGTAGCTGCGGTGCGACAGGTCGAACCCGCGGAACACGCTCGTGTGCTCGGGGCCCTTCGCCTGCTGGTGTTCCATCGCAAGGATCGCCGCCCCGATGGCCCCCGTCACCTCGTGGTCGCGCGGGACCGTGACGTTCTTGCCCGTGACGGCCCGGAAAGCGCTCACCACCCCGTCGTTGAATGCCGTCCCGCCCTGGAATAAGATCCGGCTCCCCACCCGACGCGTCCCGACCACCCGGTTCAGGTAATTCTGGACGATGGAGTAGCACAGGCCCGCCACGAGCTCGTCCGTCTTTGCCCCCGTCTGCTGGTGGAGCACCAGGTCCGACTCCATGAACACGGTGCACCGCTCGCCCAGCCGCACCGGCGAGCCGCACTCCATGGCCATGGTGCCGAACTCCTCCTTGATGCGGATCCCCAGCTTCTCCGCCTGTTCCTCCAGAAAACTCCCCGTCCCGGCGGCGCACACGTGGTTCATCTGGAAATCCACCACCACCCCGCTGTCGATGCTGATGTACTTCGAATCCTGTCCCCCGATCTCGAAGATCGTGTCCACCTCCGGATCGATGGCGATGGCGGCCGTGGCTTGGGCCGTGATCTCGTTGCGGATGACGTCGGCGCCCACGAAATCTCCGGTGAGATATCGTCCCGACCCCGTGGCCCCCACCCCGCGCACCGTGACCCAATCCGCGATCTCGCCGCCTACGATCCCCAGTCCTTCCTGCACCGCCTCGATCGGCCTCCCGGCTGTCATCAGGTAGGCCTTCGCCACGACGTTTCGCTCCCTGTCGATGGCCACGACCTTGGTGCTGATGGACCCGACGTCGACCCCGAGGTAAACGTCGATGGCCGTGCGGCCGCGAGGAGCATGGACGTGACGGCTCTCGCCGGCGGTCCCGGCGTGTGCCTCGCGTTTCCACCGTGGAAGCTGCGGAAGTCGCCGCTGACTTGCGGGTTTGCGCTTCAGGAATGCCTTGAGGGCGTCCGTCCCGCCGAACGGGGATTCCGTCCCCGAATCTCTCCGGTTGAGGACCGCCCCGATCGCCCCCATCGACGTGAAGTGCTCCGGGATGACCAGTTCCCCGGGCTCCATCCCCAGGACTTCGGTGAACGCCCGGACCACTCCCTGGTTCGCGGCGACTCCCCCCTGGAACGCCACCGGCTTCTGGAACTCGTGTCCTCGTCCAAGGTTCGCTTTGAAATTCCTCGCCAGCGCGAAGCAGAGTCCCGCGATGATGTCGTAATCCGGCGTCGCTTTCTGCTGCAGGTGAATCATGTCGGACTTGGCGAAGACCGTGCATCGTCCGGCGATCCGCGGCGGCCGCTCGCTCTTCATCGCCAGCCGGCCGAATTCCCCCTCGATGTCGATCCCCAGCCGCTTCGCCTGCTGATCCAGAAAACTCCCCGTCCCCGCCGCACAGATGCTGTTCATCGCAAAATCGTCGATAACCACCCGGCCCGATTCTTCCTTGAGCTGGATGAGCTTCGAATCCTCCCCGCCGATCTCGATGATGGTCCGGACGTGCGGGTAGAACTCCGCCTCCGCACGGGCCTGCGCGACGATCTCGTTGACGAACAGCGCCCCAAGCTCCTTCGCTATCAGTTTCCCCGCCGTCCCGGTCAGCGAAATCTGTCCCAGACTCTCCAGGCCATACTCCTGGATCATCTCCTCCAGCACGGTGATCGTCGTCTCGACCGGTCGGCCGTGGATGCGGCGGTACACGTCCCGCAGGATCTTGCCCTCGCGGTCCATCACCACCGCCTTGGCGCTGACTGACCCGACGTCTAGACCCAGTTCGAGGGTCTGATAGTTGCTCTTGTCGTGCATGATCGGGAAACTCCGGATGCCGTAAGCTGTGACGTGCTTGCCGGTTCTGCGAGGGGGGGGCGCATTGCGTCCTCGGTCCCCCGTTCGACAGGTCAAGGAATAGAAATACGGTACACCAGAAGTCTCGCCCGGTCAAGGGAAAAGGGGCTGCCGAATGTCGTTGACAGGCCCCCTGCGGCCCCTATACTTCTTCGGGAGCCTTCGGAAGCAGCCGGTCGGGAGACCACCATGTGGATTGACCTGGGCGCCGTTCTCGTCGTCCTGATCTATACGACGATGGGACTTTTTCAGGGGGCTATCGTCCAGTGCTTCCGGCTGGTGGGGTTGGTGCTCGTTGTGCTCTACGCCAGGTTCGTCGCCGAGTCCGGCGGACACTGGATCGCCCTTCACCTCGAGATCAACCCGATAACCGCCTGCTATATTTCGTTGATCGCGGGTTCGCTCATCCTCTATGCCGTCTGCTCCCTCTTCGGGCGTGCGGTGCATCGGTGGGCCACGGCGGGCGATGACGCTTCCCGGGAAGTGGACTGGGCGCTCGGCGCGCTCCTCGGACTTGCCAAGGGAGCCCTCGTCGCGTTCCTGCTTCTCTCGATGGTGGGCATGGTCCCGGCGGCGGCGCTTGGACGCCGCCCGTGGATCCAAAGCCAGGTCAGCCGCTCGTGGCTCCTGGCCTGGGTGCGTCCGGTGAACCCGCTGCCCGAGGTGCGATTCGTCGCCTACATCGATGACTACAAAAAGGTTTTCGAGAACCCCGAAGCCCAGCGGATTCTCGAGCAACAGCCGGCGTTTATCGAGCTGGTCAACCTTCCGCGCGTCCGAGAGGCCGTGAACGACGAGCAGCTGCGTGGGATGGTCAAGGAGTGTCGGTGGCAGGAACTCGCCGTGAATGAAAAAGTCCTCGCGCTGCTCTTCGACCCCGAAGTCCGCGCGAAGCTCAATCGAACCAACCCCCGCGCCGCGCTCGAACAGGCCGAAAAACTCCATCCGAAAAAGTGAAGCCTCCCGGTCCCGACCCGTCGGGAGGTTTCCTGTCCGTAAGAGAGGCGAAACCCGCCCTCGCCGCCGGCTAGAACTTGAACCCGCGGTCCGGCGGTTTCGGTTTGTCTTGGGGCCCAGGCGTCTGCCGCGTGTCTCCCGACGGTTTCTCTTCCACCACCTCGGCCTCGACGAGTGTCTCGGTCAGCTTGTCGAGCTCCGCCGAGCCGATGCCCACCCCGCGCAGCGCTAGCCGCAGGTCCCCGGGGTTGGTCGAGTTCTCCAGCGCCACCGCCGGCTTGATCTTCCCCTGCTTCACCAGGATGCACAGCGCCTGGTTGAACGTCTGCATGTGCCAGTACGTGCTGCTCTTGGCGATGGCCTCGTCCAGCATGTGCGTCTGCGCCTTCGCCAGGAGCTGGCTGATGTTCGGGGAGTTGACCATGATCTCGAGCGCCGCCGCGCGTCCTTTCCCGTCGGAACGCGGGATCAGCCGCTGGGACAGCACCGCCAGCAGCGTCAGCGCCAGGAGCGTGCGTATCTGGCTCTGCTGGTTCCCTTCGAAGCTCTCCAGGATCCGGTCCACGGTCTGCTTGGCGTCGTTGGTATGGAGCGTGCTGAAGACCAGGTGCCCGGTCTCGGCGGCCCGCATCGCCGTCTCCATGGTGTCGGCGTCGCGCATCTCCCCGATCAGGATGACGTCGGGGTCCTGACGCAGCACGTGTCGCAGCGCCTCATCGAGCGACAACGTGTCGGTCCCGAGCTGCCGCTGGTCGATCTTCGCCAGGTGGTCGCGATGCACGAACTCCACCGGGTCCTCGATCGTGACCACGTGCCGGCGCTGGTTCTCATTGATGTGGTGGATCATCGCCGCCATCGAGGTGGACTTCCCGCACCCCGTGGGACCCGTGAACAGGATCAGTCCCTGCTTCCGCAGCGCTAGGTCCTTGAGCGCCTCCGGCAGTCCCAACTCGTCCACGGTGGGAATCTTAAGCGGAATCAGTCGCATGACCGCGCCGATGTGGCCCCGCTCCAAAAAGACGTTGATCCGGAACCGCGCACGGTCTTCAAACGTGTGCGCCGCGTCCAGCTCCAGTTCCTTCTCGAACCGCCCCTGGTCATGCTCGTTCAGCACCGAATACACCATCCGTTTCACGTCGTCGTCACTGAGTTCCGGGTGGCTCGTCACAAGCAGCTCCCCGTCAATCCGCATCAGCGGCGGCCGGCCGGCTTTCAGGTGAAGGTCGGAACTGTCCCGCTCCAGCATCTCTTGGAAGAGTTCATCCAGTTGCATGGCACCCCCCGTTTCGCGAGTTTCCGCCCTCTCGGGTCCATCCTTCGCCACGACCGACACGGCCACCTTACGTCTGCCCGTGCAGGGTGTCAAGGCAAAATCACGCCCTCGGATCCGCGCGGCAGCGGGGTTATTCGGATAGGCTCTTATTGACAACATGCCTCGTCGGTGCTACCCTGCAGACTCTGCGTGGACCGCATGGAACCACAGGAAGAAGTCATGCCCGATTTTCTGCTCGAGATTGGAACCGAGGAAATCCCGGCCGGGTACCTCGATCCCGCGGCGTCCGCCCTTGTGGAGACGGCCCGCGAAGCGCTCTCGACGGCCAGGCTGGTCGCGCGCGAGGCACGCACGCTCTATGCCCCGCGCCGGATCACGCTCTTCCTGACGGGCATTCCCGAATCCCAGGAAGATTTCTCCGAGTCCGTCCAGGGTCCTTCCCAAAAAATCGCATTCGACGAATCGGGCAAGCCCACCAAGGCGGCCGCCGGGTTTGCCCGCGGTCAGGGCGTCGATCTCGCCGCCCTGGAAGTGCGCGACACCAGGAACGGACCCTACGTCTTTGCCAGGAAGCTCGTCAAGGGCAGTTCCGCCCGCGACGTGCTCTCCAAAATCATCCCGGAACTTGTATCCAGGCTCCCCTTCCCCAAGTCGATGCACTGGACGGACCCGGACTTCACCTTCGCCCGTCCCATCCGCAGCGTCCTCGCGCTCCTCGGCGACGAGGTCGTGCCGTTCACCGTGGGCGGCGTCGCCTCCGGCCGAAAGACCTGGGGGCACCCGTTCCTGGCGCCCGGCCCCATGGAGCTCCAGAGCGCCCGGCTCGATGCCTATCGCGACGCGCTCCGCAAGGCCTTCGTCGTCGTCGACGTCGAGGAGCGGCGCGACCTCATCCGCACCCAGATCGAAAAACTTCTCGCCGCTCACGGCGCCTCCCTTGCCGAGTTCGAGCTCCTCGACGAGGTCACCAACCTCGTCGAGTTCCCGAACGCCGTCGAGGGGAGTTTCCCCGAGCGGTTCCTTAAGGTCCCCGATGCCGTGGTCAAAGCCGCGATGATGGAGCACCAGAGGTACTTCCCCGTGCGGGACGCCTCCGGAAAGCTCGTCAACCGCTTCATCACCGTGACCAACCGCCCCCCAGAGCACGCCGCCGACATCCGCAGGGGCAACGAGCGGGTGCTCAATGCAAGGCTCAGCGACGCCGAGTTCTTCTGGCGCGAAGACCGCAAATCGCCTCTCGAATCCTTCGGTCAGCGCCTCTCGGGCGTCATGTTCCAGGAAAAGCTCGGCTCCTACGCTGACCGCGTCCGGCGCCTCGGCGAGTTGGGTCTCTTCATCGCCGCGCGGCTTGGCTGCCCGGACGAGGTGTCCGCTAGGGTGAAACGCGCCGCCCTACTCTCCAAGGCCGACCTCGTCACCCAGATGGTCGGCGAGTTCCCCAGCCTTCAGGGCATCGTCGGGAGCGAGTATGCCCGCGCCGACGGCGAGGACCCGGAAGTCGCGCAGGCCATCGCCGAACACTACCAGCCGCGCTCCGCCCGCGACGCCCTCCCCGAGTCCCTCGTCGGGAAAATCCTCGCACTCGCCGACAAGTTCGACAGTCTCGTCGGGTGTTTCGCCGCGGGTCTCGCGCCCACCGGAAGCCAGGACCCCTACGCACTGCGCCGCCAGACCGCGGGCATCCTCCGCATCATCCTCACCGGCCGGCTCGTCCTCCCGCTCAAGGGCATCCTCGCCAAGGCGAAGGAACTCCTCCCGCTCGGCCTTCCCCAGGCCGCCAGGGTGGAAGAGGACGTGACCGCGTTTGTCCAGGACCGGCTCTACTACTATTTCCTCGACGCGAGTTTCCCGCACGACATCATTCGCGCGGTGCTCAAGCCCGGCTTCGACGACCTGCTGGACCTCAGCCGCCGGCTCGAAAGCCTCAACGCCCTCACCGGCACCCACGACTGGCACAAGTTGGTGACCGCGGTCGAGCGCACCCACAACATCACCCGCGATTTCACCCCCAAGGGCGACGTGGACGAATCGCTCCTCGCCGAACCGGAGGAGCGCGAGCTCTTCCGGCTCTACGCCGCCACCCGCGACACCATCGTTCACCTCATCGACGAGCACAAGTACGCGGAGGTTTGCGACCTCTACGAGACGACCTTCGCCGTCCCGCTCCACGTCCTCTTTGAAAAAGTCTACGTCAACGTGCCTGACGAAAAGCTCCGCGCCAACCGCCTCACCCTCCTCAAGAACATCAACCGTCTCTTCGCCGACCGCGTCGCCGACCTCTCCCAGATCCTCATCGAAGACCGCTGACCGCCGGGTGCCACGGCTGGCTTGCCCAGCCGTGTGTTGTTTCGCCTTCCTTGCGCCGCCGGGTGCCGCCGCCTCGGCCTGCCCGGACAGACTGTCTTGCCAATCGGGGTGTGCGGGGAATTGTGCAACAGCCCGTTGCACGAATGTCGTCTGGGTCTGTCGAGCCCCTGCAAGGGGCGATTGTCAATAGCCTCGGGCGCAAGCCCGGGGATCGAGGGCCGTGCCTTCCCTTTTCTTCTTCCTTTTTTTCTTGAGCCCCCGCAGGGGGCGATTGAACCGCCGTCGATGCGATCCAAGGCTTCGAAAATGCCGTTGACTCGCGGTGAAGCATGTTTACAATATCGCAGTCGTGGGTTGCAAGTGGGGTTAGCGCGGGGTTCCTCGAACGGAGCGCCGGGTTCGGTTGGATCGGAACGGAGGCGATCATGGGAATTGACGAGTCGGTGATTCGCGAAATCGTCCTGGCGGGTTCTCACGGTCGCCAAGCCGGACAAGATCATTCTCTTTGGCTCCGCCGTAACCGGCCGCATGACCCCTGACAGCGACGTTGACCTTCTGGTGGTCGAACCCGACCCCGGCGACCAGAGGAAGGAGAGCGTTCGGATCGACGCCACGCTCGGCGGCTTGGGTTATCCCTTCGACGTCATCGTGATAGCGACCGACTGGTTCGAGGCTAGCAAGAACGTCATTGGCGGAATTGCTCATCCTGCGAATAAGTACGGGAAGGTCATCTATGAGGCCGCCTGAGGAAGAAGCGGCACATTCAGGAGGAATCCGGCGATGGCGGCTAGGACCGATAAGGACATAGGCGCCCTCATGAAGGAGGGGACTCAGGCGGACGCTGCCTTGGCCCGAGGTGTGCGCGACGCCCTCGTGCGTCATGTCCAGGCCGGGGTGCCTGCCGTCGAATGGCAGAACGGAAAGTGTGTTTGGCTCTCCCCCGAAGAACTCAAACTCCGCATCCAAGAAATGGACCGACATTTCTAGCGGGGAACAATGATGAACAAGACAATCCAAGCGCTTATGAAGACGGTCAAGCGGGTCGGCGGAGGAGAATGCAGACCCGCGTCTGCAGAGGATCTCAAACGCGCCAAAGAGGCTGGGTTTCCCTCCGAACTCATTGATTTCTACCGTCAATGCGAACCTAACGGCGTCATCCAACTCCAACAACGCATCTGGTCCATCGAAAACGCGCTGGTCGAAAACACCGGTGTTGTCCCGGGTTGCGCTCTATCGCCTCACGGTTTCATCGTATTTGCCAGCACGATTTGTGGCGATTCCTACTGCATCGACACGAATGTGAAGACGGCCGAAGGCCAACATCCCGTGGTACTTTTCTCTCACGAGGTGATCGGCGAGGATGCCTCGCTCCCGGACATCCTTCCTCTCAGGCTTGAGGTGGCAAAGTCGTTCGAGGAGTTTCTGGTGAAGTTCAAGGATGAGACACTGATCGACGAGCCATTATTCGGCTGATAATCTTCTGCGTGGCTCCGCCTCTGGTGCTTACGTTGACATTCCAGCCGTGGGCGAGCCCTGCCTCCAAACTCGCCGAATGGCAAACCGGATAGGTTATTTAGCCGATCTTCTACCCCGCAAACTCCTCCGTCAACTCCTCCCCCCACCCTTCCAGCCAGCCCAGTTCGTCGGCCAGGTCGAGGATGGTGTATCGGTTGCGCTGGAGTCGCGCGTAGCGGATTGCGTTTCGGGTGTCCTCGTGGGAAATGTTGAGTTCTCCGGTTCGCGTCGGGCATCCGGCTTCCTTCATCGCATGTTCGATCTCGGCGCGCGGACGCAGGAACCTCCCAAGGTCCCGCCAGATCTCCTCCCAGTTCGACTTGAGAATCCTCAGTTCCTTCTCCTTCACGCTCCAGGGGACGATTTTCAGCGTGGTCTCTTCGAAGGTCTTGTCGGCGAGGACGCCATAGTGCTTGCGCACCGTCGCGTGCCAGTCCTCCGCGGTCCGGTAGTTCCGCCGGGCCTTCTCGATGTCGACGTCGTCCGCGCTCTTCCGTCGCACCCGCTCGTAGACCTCCGCCGCGATCAGCGTCCCGATGCCCACCTGCGCCCCGTGCAGATTTGTCGGCCGGTCATGGAGCTCGCACTGCATCTCCCAGTAGTGGCTGAGGAGGTGCTCCGACCCCGAGCTCGGACTCGATTCCCCCACGATCGCCATGCTGAACCCGCTGTTCATGATGGCCTCGGTGAGCTGTCGGACGGCCTCCGTGTCGCGCTCCCCCACCTCGCGGGCGTGTTCCAGGTAGTACCTCTCCTGCCTGCGCGTCATCTGTTGCGGAACCTCGCAGAAATACGTATTCTTCAGTCGATTCCCCAGCCGCCAGTCCGCATTGCACACGTTCTTTGACAGCAGGTCCCCCATCCCCGCCCGGATCATCTCTATCGGCGCGCACTTCTGTATGTCGATGTCGGCAATCACCGCCGCCACCGGCGTCGCGCGCTGTGTCGTCTTGAATCCACCCGCCGATAGCGCGGAAATGCTCGACGTATACCCGTTCATGCTCGGCGCCGTGGCGACCACCACGCACGGAATCCCCAGCACTGTCGCCGCATGCTTGGTCAGGTCGTTCATCGTCCCTGAGCCCATCACCATCAGGAACTCCAGGCCCGCGGGGAGCATCGAGCGCAGTTCGTCCGAGTTCTCGACGCTCGCCTTGACGGCCCCCTCCTTCTCGAAGCAGATCCTCTCCGGACGGATTCCCGCCCCGTCGAGCACCGGGAAAAGCCGCCGCTCCGCGATCGGCCGGATGGTCTTGTCGCAGATGACCGCGAACCGTCCCGTGAGTCCCAACTCGCCGAGCACCCGCGGGACGTTCCGGATCGCCCCCGACCCCACCGAGACGTGTCTCACCTCCACCCGGTGTCGCCGCCCGCACTCGCACTCGAAGTCCAGTCCCACCAGTTTCTCTGGTCCCCCCTCAGGGATTTTCAGGGAGCACATCGCTCATCCCCTTCGAAGTTCTTGTCAGGTAAACGCCAAGAAAAATTGTGACCATCCCCCCCGCCTGCACGAGGCTCGGCGCCTTCCCGTCGATCAGATACATGGCCAGCGCCGTGACCACGGGCGAGATGTTCTGGTAGATGATGGTATGCAAGGGCCCCACGCTTTTCACGCCGAAATAGAAGAAAACAACCGAGATTGTAGACGCCGGGAGCACCGCGTACGCAAAATACCACCAGTTCGCCGTGGTAATCGCGGACCAGTTCTGCTGGAAGAGTCCCGGCTGGTGCGGTAAGCCGATTACGCAAATCGGCAGCAGGAACAGCGACGCCCACGCCGTGCCGTACGCCGTGATGGTCGTCGGCTTGAGATACGGCAGCGCCCTGTGGCAGAAGATTCCGTTGAGTGCCCAGCAGCTGGCGGCGACGAGCATGACGATGTCACCCGCCAGCCGCCGGGTGTTCCACCCGCCGCCGGTGGACTCCTCCATCGCCCCCGTGACGGCGATCACCGTAACCGTCGCGAAGCAGATGACGACCCCCAGCCATGCCCGCGCCTCCGCTCGTTTCATCCGGAACACAGGCATCCAGAGCGCCGTCATCACCGGACCCGTCCCGATGATCAGCGCCGTGTCCACCGGGGTCGTCATCGTGAGCGCAATCGTGAAGAGCAGGTGATACACCCCAAGTCCCACCACCCCCACGCCCACGGTTTTCATAACGTCTTTCCGTGGGATGCGCACCGGTTCCCCGATCACCGGCAAGAGAAGGAAGAGCACCGCCCCCGAGAGCACCATGCGTGGCCACACGAATGCAAGCGGCGAGAATCCCCCCGGGCCCAGGGCCTTCTTGATGAAAACGAACGCCATCGCCCACGAGACGAACACCAGGAAGATGATGGGGTCGGTGTACCACTGTTTCTTCAAGACTCGTTCCCCGCAAAAAGGCGGCATCTTAACACGGCGGACGCACAAAGCCAAGGGAAAGAGACTCCCGCCGCCAGCGCCCGACTACGCATCGGCCGGCGCGATCCGCCCCGCCAACCCCGACCGATCACGCAGATTGAACTTGACGCAACCGTGCTATACTCAATTTGCGAGGTCACCCCTCGGATGCCTTGGTTCCCCGCATCCCCGGCTCTTCCGACCTTCTGCATCGTTTGGACGGTTGAAAGAGCTCGACCGGGAGCCCCTCGGCACGTGGAATCGTCCGCACGGGTTTGGAGCGTTAGCCTTGTGTCGGCAAGACGTTAGGTCGGGCGGGACGTACGTAAAGTCACCAAATTCCCAGCGTTCTCGCCCTCTTGCCGAGCGATTTTGTCGGGTATTTCGCGTGTCCGTGGCGCACGTTTCGGCCTCTTTCTCCGAATGTCACGAAACGACACAACTGCATTGGGAATAAAGGATTTACGCGGCGAGAGCATGAAGTCTTTTGCCTCCTTTTGCCGATAGGAATGAACAAGGAGTCTTGTTGGTTCCATGAGAACCGACCCCGTTGACGCTCGAAGCCTGCCTTGGAAGGGGCATCATGAACAGCGCCAGGCGCGTGTTGTTGTTGCTCAAGCCCTCCCCCGCTAGGGAGAGTCTGTCGCGTCTGCTCGAGGAGCAGGGGCTTGAAGTGACGGCCCAGGCCTCGACCTTCCGTGCGGTCTCCGGTCTTGCCAGGCACCCCTCGGACGTCGTGATCGTGGGACTGGACGACCTGCTGGACGAGGAACTCGAGGTGGTCCGCGTCATCCGCGAGGAATGCCCCGGCGTCTTCATCGTCCTGACGTTCACTCCCGTCAACCGGCGCAAGGCCCAGACGGTCCTGGGGATGGGAGCCGACTGTTATGTCCTCGAGCCCCTCAAGCCCGAGGAGGTCGCCGCCGCCCTCCGGCATCTGTCTTCCCGTCCGGCCCAGGCTGCACCTCCCGACAAGCCCCTCACCCCGGAGGAAGTGGAGTTCATCGACTCTTCTCTTGCCGAGGAGGAGCCGTCCGATGGCGAACAACCCGACCTTGCTGCAAAGAAGCCGGATGGAAAGGAATTCCGTCCCTCCGCGCACGGAAACGGGTTTCACGCCGGGGAGCAGCGTCCGGTCGAGGAGCCCCCTCAGCCTCCCGCGGTTACGCGTGTGGACACCGGGGTCGCCCCCGACCGCGTAGCCTCCCTGCGTAAGCTCGGAGCGAGCGTCGCGCACGAAATCAATAACCCCCTGACCACGCTCAGCGGCTGGATTCAACTGCTTCTCAAAAAGGCCAACGGAAACCAGGACCTCCGGCGCACCCTTGTCAACATGAAGGAGGAGACCGACCGCATCGCCGATGTCGTGCGCGAGCTCAGTGCCATCAGCGAGCCCGACCTCGCCGGCCGCGGTCCCCTGGACATCAATACCTTCGCCGAGGCCGTCATCGAGTGCTTTGTCAACGCCAACGGGCACGACAAGATCCGCGTGAAGAAAATCTTCACCCCCGACCCGCCCACCGTGAAGGTCGACCGCGACCTTCTGGTTCGCGCGGTCTGTGACCTCCTCAACTCCAGCTATCTCGACCTGGGCAATTCGGGCAGCCTCGTCTTCACCACCCTCTCGACCCCCGAGTGGGTCGAGCTTCACGCCTACGAGCCGGGCAGTCAGGTCAACCTGAAGTCCTTCCAGCAGGCGCTCGGTTCCGTCAACCTGGAGATGGGCGACGAGATCGGCCAGGACCTCATGCTGGCCAGGTGTCAGGAGATCGTCAGCAGTCACGGCGGCTCGTTTGCCGCCGAGTGTGACCCGCGGGATGGACTGAGCTTCCAGCTCAAGCTTCCGCGGGAGAAATAGGAATTTTCCCAGGCAGGAGAAACGATGTCGAAGCCTGTGCGCATAGCCATTGCCGACGACGAAGAGAAGATTTGCGAGCTTCTCGAGGCGGTCCTGTCCGATGCCGGATACTCGGTGGACACTTTCAGTTACAGTCTCGCCTGCCTGTCGGCGATCAAGACGGGCGATTACGACATGCTCATCACCGACCTGAAAATGCCCGTGATGGACGGTCTGGACCTTGCGGGGCGTGCGCGGAAGGTCAAGCCGGACCTCGTGGTGGTCGTCATTACCGGTTATGCCAGCGTGGACTCGGCGGTCGCCGCGCTTCGCTCCGGGGTCGACGACTACATCATGAAGCCGCTCGACATCGACGAGCTGAAGGAGGTCGTGGCCCGGGCGCTCGATGGCCGCAGGCTTCGCAAGTACAACGACCAGCTCGTCGAGCAGCTCCGGGGCGCCAACAAGGAGCTCATCCGCGCCAAAAATCACCTCTCCGACCAGATCAGCACCGCTCAGAGCAACCTCGACCACACCACCACTTCCCTCAAGCAGCGGGTCCGTGAGCTTTCCATCCTCAACGACATCTCCAAGGTCGTCAGCTCCGTCCTCGACCTCGAAAAACTCCTCGACGTCTACATCGATCTCGTCCGCTCCAAGATCGGGATCTCCGGTTGCTCCATCCTCCTCGTGGACGCCTCCACCAACGATCTGGTCGTCTGTGCCAGCGGCGGGGCGAACGGCAAGGACCTCGTGGGACAGCGGACTCCCGTCGGTCTCGGCATCGAAGGCTGGGTCGCCGAGAACCGCATCCCCGTCCTCATCGATGATTTGGCCGGGGACTCCCGCTTCAAGGACAAGGGTTCCGCCAAGTACCATCAGGGCAGCTTCATCTGCGCCCCGCTCGTCGCCAAGGGAGAACTCCTCGGCGTCATCGACCTCAACGGCAAGTCCTCCGGGGAAAAGTTCACCGAGAGCGACTTCAAGCTCTGCATCACCATCGCCGGGCAGATCGGCGTCACCATCGACAACGCCAGGCTCTATCGCATCCTCCAGGAGAACAGCTTCCGGACCGTGCAGGCCCTCGCCACCACGCTCGAGGCCAAGGACCGCTACACCCACGGGCACTCGGCCCGCGTCACCGATTACTCCATCATGGTCGCCCGACGCATGAACATCCCCGAACTCGAGATCGAGACGCTCCGCTATGCCGGTCAGCTTCACGACGTGGGCAAGATCGGCGTCGACGAAGCCATCCTGCGCAAGCCCGCCGAGCTGACCACCGACGAGCGCCAGGCCATCCAGGAGCACCCCGTCATCGGCGAGCGCATCATCACCCCTCTCGATTTCCTCTCCGAGGTAAAGACCATCATCCGTCACCACCACGAACGATGGGACGGTCACGGGTACCCGGACGGTCTCAAGGCGGACCTCATCCCCCGCCTGACCCAGATCATCACCGTGGCGGATGCCTACGACGCGATGACGAGCGAGCGGCCGTTCCGTCGCGCCCGCTCCACCAAGGATGCCCTGCGCGAGATGAAGCGCTGTCGAGGCAGCCAGTTCGCCCCGGAGGTCCTTGACCAGTTTCTCGCCGTGATGACCGAGAGCGCTCCCGCCGTCGGCTGATCCCGGCGGCTCAGGACCCTCTCCGAGACTTTCCGGCCACAACCGCAAATCCTTAAACACCGAGGGACAGGTCGGATACCTGTCCCTCGGTGTTTCCATGGTCCGAATGCAGACGCCATGGGAAAGAATCGGGTTGCGGCATGCCCCGCCCAAGACTATAATCCCTCTGCACGACGGAGCTTGCAATGAGGGGCCCGTAGCTCAGCTGGTCAGAGCAGCGGACTCATAATCCGTGTGTCGCTGGTTCGAATCCAGCCGGGCCCACCACTCTTTGCCCCGCTCGCACTTCTTCCCCCGCCGGCCGGAAGATCAATGACGCGGAGTTCACGCAGTGCCGCACGTTCCTGGGCGTGAACCCTTCTCCTTCGAATACGTGTCCCAGATGTCCGCCGCACCCGGCGCACAAGATCTCCGTCCGCCGGCCGTCCGCGTCGCCCTGCCGTCGGACGGTCCCCGGAATCTCCGAATCGAAACTCGGCCAGCCGCACTCCGACCGGAACTTGCTGTCCGAACGGTACAACTCCTTCCCGCATTTCCGGCAGACGTACGTCCCCGGCTCGAAGTGGTCCCAATACTTCCCCGTGAAGGGCGGCTCGGTCCCTTTTTGGAGCAGGATGTGCTTCTCCTTGTCCGTCAGGGGCGGCATCGTCTCGCCCCTGTCGCCAGGCGGCATGGAGCACTCCCCTTCACCGTTTCAGGTCGTCGCGGATAGGCTCCTCGTCCTTATCGCCTTCGATGCGTTCGATGATGACGCGCGTGCCGTTCGGGTCCGGCTTGCCCTTGGACTCGACCGCCGTGATCTTCGCCTCCCGGAAGAGCGCATTCTCATGGAAGAGCATCTTCAGCGATTCGACCAGGCAGGACTTGTCCGCATCGAGGACACGCAGCCGGACCCTGCTCACCTTTGTGAGCTCGTATCTGCCGGCCAGCCGCTCCAGCTCGCCGAACACCGTCTGTGCAAGGTGCATTTCGTGCAAAGGCGTTTCCTCCTTCTCCTTCGGGCATGGCGGACCCTGTGGGCCCAGCCTCATGAAAGAGTATACCGTGCGTGGGGGAAACTGGGGAGGGAAATTGGTCGGGCAGAGGCCGGCGGACGGAACCCGGAGGGCCTCCCCTGCCCGTCTCGGGTATGAACAGAACCAGTTCTCCGGAAAAAAACAGGGGCCGCGAGACGAGCCCCGCGGCCCCCTGGAGTCCACCCAAACTTCCCCATGTCCGTCTTGGAACCACGGCCTCTCGGCGATCGGAGCGCTTACTTCCCGAGAAGAGGCTTCATCTCCGCGTCGTCGAGCTTCTCCTTGCCTTCGTCGTCGATGATGAGCGCGGCGCTGCTCGATGCAGTAGACGGGGAGGTTGATCCACGCGGCGGAGTGAAGGGGCAGAAGGGCATCCTCGCGCACGGTGCGGCTCTGCTTGCCGCCGGCGACGAGTTCGCCCGCGAGGAGGAACGCCCAGCGGTCGCCGAGGTTCCTTACCTGGAGCGTGGGGACGGTTCCGGCGGCGAACTCCTGGACGACGATCTGCCCCGAGGCGATTCCCTCGTCGAAGGCCAGGTAGTCGAGACGGTTCTCCGGGTCGCGCGCCACGAGCACGAACACGGAGAGTCCCCTGTCGACGAAGGGCCCCTCGACGGTGACGCGGTCGATGAGCCGGATGAGCGAGTCGGATCCGGGAAGAGGAACCGGCGGCGGGGGGACGGGCATCGGCTCGGGAGGCACGGGGATTCTATCGTCCGCGTCGGAAGTCAAGCGGACGGCTGGCGCCGGAGCCGATAGCATGAACGCAATAACCGCCGTCAGAACAACGAGATACGTCGCAAACGCAAGCCGCATTGCCATTGCCAGCCTCCTTTTCGTCGCGGAGGGTTGGAAAGATGCTCCGTGCGGGTCACTCCTCCTGCACATACCTTTAGACGACGTTCGCTCTGGGTGGTTCCGGGAGAATTAACTACGCAGGGAGTAATTCAGGGGCTGAAGCAGATCCTACGTTGTGAGGATACAAAGGATAAGCCTTGAGGAGGTATGCGTTTACTTGAGTGCCCCAAGAACGTCTTACGGCGCATGAGTAAAGCGTACTTGCTTGGTTTCTTGGCACAAAGAGTTCTTCCCCGTCTATGGGTAGTGGCAAACAAAAACGGGTCAAATTGCTTGAGGAATGGAAGCAAAACCCGCTTGGCGGGCTGAAAATGGCGAAAATAGTCGCCAGTTTTTTTATTTCTAACAATAGGATGGCAAAGAATAGTTTACAAAATGAAAGAAAAAGCACAAGGGGTTGTGGGGGGCCTGGGGAGGTGAAGGGCAATGTCAACAACCTAAGGCGCAAGGCACGTCTAGAATGTCATTCCGAGTCCTCCCGACTTGTCGGGAGGACGAGGAATCTTGCCCCCCGGCAGAAGAAAGACCGTTTGTTCGGCGAAACAGGCCCTCCTGCCCTTCTATGCCAGATGCTTCGTCCCGACGCATCGGGACTCAGCATGACAGGCTGTGCGCAAGGCCCTTAAGTTGTTGGCATTGGATGAGGGGGCCAAGAGGAGCCGGGCACATTCTTATCAGGCGGGTTACCTGGTGTCGGGATGGCCGAGTTTTTGGAGGGTCTCGCGTGCGCCTGCGATGGAGGTGACGCGGATGCCGAAGTTCTCGCCGGTCTTGACCGCTTCGCCCCGGCCGACGCGCCGGTCGTTGACCATCAGTTCGAGCGGCTCGCGGGAGGGCTTGTCGAACTCGATGACGGAGCCGACGTTGAGCCGGACCACCTCGCCCAGCTTCATGCGCTTTTCCGCGAGGACGGCGATCACCGGGAGCTCAATGCGGAGCAACTGGTCGATGTCCTTCTGGCGGGTGGGACTGCTGTCGACAGGCAATGGATCCTGAAATGAAGGCATGATACCCCCCTGAAAAGAAGCGCCTCTGGTATCTTTATCGGCAGAAACGGGATGGGTCCTGAACCGTCCATGTGGGCGGCGTGGAAAACCGCCCCCTCACCCGCCTTCGCCAAGGCTACGGCGGGCAAGCCCCGACCCGGAGGGAGAGGGGGGCAAGAGGCCTGCCGGGATAGGCTCTCAGTGGGCATGGACGGGGCGTGGGGGGTATTTTTTGATTGACAGGATGGGAGGGACTGATAGAATGCCGCCCTCCCTTTTTACCGAATTCAGGCCCTTTTCCGGGGAAAAACATGGGTTTTGACTGCATCGTGCTGGCCAAGCAGGTCCCGGATACCGCGAACATCACCGGACAGGCGATGAAGGAAGACGGGACGGTCAACCGCGCCGCACTGCCGGCAATTTTCAACCCCGAGGACCTGAACGCGCTGGAGATGGCGCTCGAGATCGTGGAGAAGCACGGCGGGAGCGTGACGCTCATCACGATGGGGCTTCCACAGGCCGGGGAATTGCTGAGACAGGGACTTTACCGTGGAGCGAACCGGGCGATCCTGCTGACCGACCGGCGGTTCGCGCGAGCCGACACCTTGGCGACGTCCTACACCCTGGCACAGGCGATCCGCACCATCGGACGGTATGACCTGGTGCTGTGCGGGCGGCAGGCGATCGACGGCGACACGGCGCAGGTGGGTCCGCAAAGCGCGGAGAAACTGGGCGTGCCGCAGATCACGTATGTGGAGAAGATCGAGAGCCTGGGCGGGGGCAAGGTGGTAGCGCGGCGGAGCATCGGGCGGGGGTACGAGATCATGGAGACGCCGCTTCCGTGCCTGATGACGGTGGTGGGGACGGCGAACGAGCCGCGCGAGGCGCGCGCCAAACTGCTGATGAAATACAAGAACGCCCGGTGCCCGGGCGAGGTGGTGGACCGGGTGCGCGCGGAATTGACCCCCAAGGACGGGACGGCCGACGATGCAGCGGTCAAGACGGAAGCCGACCGGCGCATCCGCGAGCTTGCGAAGAAGAACCTCCTGATCGAGGAGTGGAAGGTGGAGAACATCCACGCGGACCTGTCCCGGGTGGGCGGCGAAGGGTCTCCGACGAAGGTGAAGGAGATCGAGTTCGTGGTGATCAAGGGCACGGAGACGCGGATGGTGGAGGCGACGGACGAGGGGATGGGGGAGCTTTTGCGGGAACTCATCGCGGACCACACGCTGGGATGATCGCGCGAGTTATTTTCACCACAGAGAGCACAGAGGACACAGAGAGAATGCGAGGGTTAGCAACAAGAGCAGCAAGAAAACCTCTGGAGGCGCGATGAAAGGTTACGACGGGGTCTGGGTGTTCGCCGAGCAGGAAGACGGGCGCCTCAACGAGGTGCCGCTGGAGCTGCTGGGCAAGGCCCGCGAGCTGGCCGGCACGCTCGGGGTCAAGGTGGCGGCCGTGCTGCTGGGCAAGGGCGTCCGCGCCCTGGCCGACAAGCTGATCGCCCACGGGGCCGACAAGGTCTACGTGGTCCAGGATGCCCGGCTGGGGCACTACCAGTCGGCC
>Ga0182021_10001261_pt1 | contig 28772 bp, 18 predicted proteins | sample 612E3MmetaG_FD_120493 | JGI IMG/M metagenome (GOLD analysis project Ga0182021, IMG submission 120493) | Permafrost microbial communities from Stordalen Mire, Sweden - 612E3M metaG (Illumina Assembly) | ecosystem: Environmental > Terrestrial > Soil > Wetlands > Permafrost | place: Sweden...
GGACCCACCGCGCAGCCCGCCGCGAAGAGCGGCAGAAGAAGAAAGATCGCTCGGGCTCTCATAGGCTCCGCTCCGCAACGGGCTCCGCGCCGGTGGCCGGGGCGCGCTTTCCTTCCGCGATTCGCTGGATGACCACGTACAACACCGGCACGATGAAGATCGCCAGCAGCGTGGCGGCGTTCATGCCGCCGAAAACCGCCGTGCCGAGCGAGCGCCGCGATGCCGCCCCGGCTCCGGACGCCAGCGCCAGCGGCAACACGCCGAGGATGAACGCAAACGACGTCATCAGAATGGGCCGCAGCCGGAGCTTCGCGGCTTCGAGGGCCGCATCCACGATCGAGTGGCCCTCTTCGCGCCGCATGCGGGCGAACTCGACGATCAGGATGGCGTTCTTCGCGGCCAGGCCGATCAGCGTCACGATCCCGATCTGGGTGTAGATGTCGTAGGGATAGGACCGCAGCCAGACCGCCGTCAGGGCGCCGAGAATCCCCAGAGGAATCGCCAGGATCACCGCGAACGGGATCGACCAGCTCTCGTAGAGCGCCGCCAGGAAGAGGAACACCAGCACGGCCGCGAAACCGAAGATCACACCTTCGTGCCCTTGCGCTTCCTTCTCCTGATAGGTGGTGCCCGTCCATTCGTAGCTGAAGCCGGAGGGCAGGGAAGAGGCCGCCAGTTCCTCCATCGCCCGGGTCGCCTGGCCGCTGCTATAGCCGGGCGCGGGCCTGCCGAGCATCTGGATGGTGCGAAACCGGTTGTACCTGTAGACGACGTCGGGGCCGGCCGTGGCCTTGACGGTCGCGAACGTACCCAGCGGCACCATGTTCCCGCCGCTGGTCCGCGTGTAGAAGCGATTGATGTCATCGGGCTTGCCGCGGAAATCGGGTTCCGCCTGCACCAGCACCTGCCAGGGATGTCCGAAGGCGTTGAAGTCGTTCACATAGAGGCCGCCCAGAAACGTCTGGAGCGTGTTGTAGGCTTCCGCAACGGGGATGCCCATGGTCTCGACCTTGGCCAGGTCCATGTCGACGCTGTAGGACGGGACATTCGCCCGGAAGGTGCTGACCAGGCTGCCCAGTTCCCGCCGATTGCGAGCGCCATCGACCAGCAAATCGGCGGTGTCGGCCAGGTTCTGGACGCTGCCACCCAACCGGTCCTCCAGCATGAACTGGAAGCCGCCCGCGCTGCTCAGGCCAAGAATGGGCGGCGGGCCGAAGGCGAAGGTGACCACTTCGGGCACCTGGACGAATTCCCGCTGCATCCTGGCGATGATCTCCGCGAACTGCGTTTCCTTGGACGTGCGCTCGTCCCATGGCTTCAGCCGCACGATCAGCGTGGCCAGGTTCGAACCGCTGGTGCGGGTGGCGGCGTCGAAGCCCCCCAGCGCCAGATGACTGGAGACGCCCGGCAGGCCGAGGACAATCCGTTCGATCTTCCGGGTGGCGACGTCCGTGCGGTCATTGGAAGCGCCGTCGGGAAGCCGTATGGAGACGTAGATGGTGCCCTGGTCCTCGTCGGGAAGGAAGCTGGAGGGCAGGTGGCGAAACAACGCCCCGGCCGCCAGCCAGAAACAGAACAGCGCCACCAGCGCAAAAGCCCACTTGCGAATCAGGGCGCCCACGCCGGCCAGGTACTGGTTCCGGGAGCGCTCGAAGCCCCGGTCGAAAACCGCGAAGAACCGCCCCAGCGGGCCGCGCGTCTTCATCTTGGGACGCAGCAGGATGGCGCTCAAAGCCGGGCTGAGCGAAAGCGCGTTGAACGCCGAAATCAGCACCGAGGCGGCTATGGTGAGCGCAAACTGCTTGTAAATCTGCCCGCTGATGCCGCCCAGGAACGCCACCGGGATGAAAGCCGCCGCCAGGATGCAGGCGATCGCAACCACTGGCGCCGACACTTCTTCCATGGCGCGAATGGCCGCCTGGCGCGGCGTCAGTCCTTCGTCGATGTGCCGCTGCGCCGCCTCCACCACCACGATGGCGTCATCCACCACGATTCCGATCGCCAGCACCAGACCGAACATGCTGGTCATATTGACCGAGAAGCCCAGCATCGGGAACAGCGCGAACGTCCCCATGATGGCGACCGGGACCGTCAGCAGTGGAATCAGCGTGGCGCGCCAGTTCTGCAGGAAGACGAACACTACCAGAATCACCAGCCCGATGGCCTCGAACAGCGTGATCTGCACGTCTTTGATGGCGGCGCGCACGAACACGGTCGAGTCGTAGCCGATGATGTAGTCCATCCCCTCCGGAAAGTTCTGCCGGGCTTTCGTGAGGAAGGCGCGGACGCGGTCGCCGGTGGCCACGGCGTTGGCGCCCGGAGACAGGTAGATGATCAGGTTCCCGGAGTTGCGGCCGTTCACGCGGCTGAAGCCGGAGTAGGTCTGGGCGCCGAGCTGGACGCGGCCGATATCGCGGATGCGCAGCAGCGAGGTGTCCGGCTGCGCCCGCAGCACGATGTCTTCGAACTGGCTGGGATCGACCAGCCGCCCCGGGGCGGTAACCGAATACTGGAAAGCGGTCCCCTTGGGCGATGGCGGCTGCCCGAACGTCCCGGCCGGGTTCTGCCGGTTCTGCGCGGCGATTGCCTGGCTGACATCGGTGGCGGTGATGCCGAGCTCGGCCATCTTGTCCGGGTTCACCCACACGCGCATCGAGTACACCTGGGCCGAGCCAAGCCGCGCTTCACCCACGCCGTCCAGGCTGGCGATCTGGTTCAGCAGGTTGATCTGCGCGTAGTTGGCCAGGAACAGCGAGTCGTAGCGGCTGTCGGGGGAATTCAGGCTGATGGCCATCAGGAACGCGGTCGAGACCTTCTTCACCACCACGCCCTGGCGCTGGACTTCGGCCGGCAGGCGGGGCATGGCGATGTTCACGCGATTCTGCGTCTGCACCGTCGCCATGTCGGGATTGGTGCCCAGCTTGAACGTGATTTGGATGTTGAGCGATCCGTCGTTACCGCTGCTCGAGAGGAAGTACAGCATGCCGTCCAGACCGATCAACTGGTCTTCGATCGGCTGGGCGACGGTCTTCTCCAGGTCCTGCGCGTTGCCGCCGAGATAGCCGGTGCTGATCTGCACCACCGGAGGCACCACCTCGGGATAGGCGGACACGGGCAGGTTCGGAATCGCGACGGCGCCGAAAATGACGATCACGATGGCGATCACCATCGCGAAAACGGGATGGTCGATGAAGAAGCGCGCCATGGCTCAGTTCCCGGCCTTCGCCGCCAACCGGGGCGCGACCACCATGCCCGGCCGCACCCGCAACTGGCCTTCGACGATGACGCGGTCGCCCGGCTGGAGCCCTTGTTCGATCACCCACAGGCCGCCCACTCGCCCGCCGGTGGTCACCGGCCGCAGGGCGACCTTGTTATCCCGGCCCACGGTGTAGATGGTCTGCATGCTCTGCAACTGCTGCACCGCCTGCTGCGGCACCAGCAACGCGCCCTTGCGTTCCTCGATTTGGACGCGCACGCGGCCGAACTGTCCCGGAAGCGCGGTGTGGCGCGGATTGGGAAAGCGCGCTTGCAGCTCGAGCGTGCCCGTCTTCGGGTCCACCTGGTTCAGCGCGTCCTCGATGCGTCCCTTCCAGGGATACTCGGCGCCGTCGGCCAGCATCAGCGCCAGCGGAAGATCGCCGCCCGGCAGGCTGCGGCCGTTCTTGGTCCAGGCCAGGTACTCGGATTCGGTCACCTTGAACCGCACCCAGATGGGGTCGAGCGGCACGATGGTGGTGAGCGGTTGCGGAGAGGTCGGGGTCACCAGACCGCCGACCGGGACCAGCGTGTCGCCGATCCGTCCGGCGATGGGCGCGCGGATGGTGCCGTACTCCAGGTTCAGCTCGGCGGTCCGCAGCGCGGCTTTCTGCGATTCGGACTTAGCCTGCATGGCGTCGATCTGCGTGCGCGTCGCCAGAGCCATCTGGTCGACGTTGGCCTGGTTGGCCTTGACGTTGGCTTCGTTGGCCTTAAACGCGGCCACGGCGGCGTCCAGGTCCTGCTGGGATGCGGCGTCGGCCTCTACCAGCGGCTTGAGACGGTCGCGATCCTGCTGGGCCTTCAACAGGTTCGCCTGAGCCAACGCGAGATTGGCTTGCGCCTGGAGGAGCGAGACCTGGCGCCGGGCGAATTCGAGATCCGCCTCGCTCTGATTGAGGTTCCCCTTGGCTTGCGCGACGCTGGCCTCGTAAGGCCGCAGGTCGAGAACGTACAGGACCTGACCTGCCTCGACCTCCGCACCCGGATGAAACGTCCAGCGTTCGATGTAGCCTTCCACGCGGCCGCGGACTTCCACCATGTCCCGCGCGTAGGTCTGGGCCGCGAAGTCCGCAAAGATGGGGACGTCGGCCGGCTGCACCTCGGCCACCACCACCTGGACCGGCGCGGCGCCGGCGGGCGCGTCCTTGCCGCCCTCCGCCGCGCATCCCGCCGACATAAGAAGCAGGGCCAAGCCAGCCAGCCCCGCGAGTGAATAAGTGCGTCTTGTTGGATTGGTCATCTCTGTTCACACCGCACCCGCGCGCATGGCCGCTGCGGTGGGGCAGGCCGTTTAGCCTGCCCAGGCAGGCGGAACCGCCTGCCCCACGGCGCCGGGTACTTAGTCACACTAGCAACTCCCGCCCATGGCGGCAAGAACGATGGACACAGCCGCCTCCTCGCCGGGTTTCGAGCTGACCAGAAGGTCGTACAAATGCCGGTCTGCCCAGTCCTGGCCGAAATTCAGGCGTACGTAGCGGGCACGCTGCTCGTCCATCGCGCGGATCAACTCGGGCACATCGACGTCCTTGCCGAAGCGCCGGCCGACCCGCGCCACCTTGTCTTCCCATGGTGCGTACACGAAGACGTGGAAGGCATCCGCGCAATGCTGGAGGATGCACTGGCCCCCGCGGCCCACCACCACGCAACTTCCCATCTCGCAAGCCTGACCGACCACCACCCGCGTCAATTGGGCCATGGCCTCCGCGTCGAAAACGTCCCCCGGCGCGAGCGCTGCGGCGCCCTCGAACGCTCCATGCCACAGGCCATGGCGGCCCAGCCGGTGCATCCAGGAGTCGGCGCGCTCGTCGAAGCGCCGCGCCAGACTCGGATCGACGTGCGCCGCATTGGCGATTTCGCCGATCAACGCGCTATCGAGCAGTTTCCAACCCAGTCGGGCGGCCACCAGCGCGGCGATACGCGCGCCGCCGCTGCCGTATTCCCTCGCCACCGTCAAGACCCGGTGCATTTCGCCAACCCTCTCCAGACCATGTCGAACAGGAACTCGACGTCGTCCGCGGCGCTCGCCTTCGACCAGCCGAACAGCCGCTGCACGACGAGCCCGCGGGTCATCTCGCAGATGGAGAACGCCGCCGCATCCGTGCGTAGCGGGCGGATGTGGCCCTCGGCGGCCGCGTCGGCGAGGATCGCTCCGAGCATTTTGACCTGATCGAGGTACAGGCTCCGGAAGGCCTTGTTGAAGTGCGCCGGGCCGCCACTGCCGAACTCGGAATAGTAGATCCCGACCAGGTCGCGGTTCTCTTCCGCGTGCCGCACTCGCGTCTCGATGAAGGCCCGGATCTTGCCGGCCGGCGCCGGCGCCGCGGCCACGTTCCGCACCGTCTCCTCGCTCAGGCGCGCCAGGCCGCTCCTGAGAGCCTCCAGGTAGATCTCCCGCTTGGACGGGAAGTAGAGGTAGACCGTGCCCTTGGCGACGCCGGCCGCTTCGGCGATCCGGTCCACCGTGGCGCCTTCGAATCCATTGCGCGCGAACACCCTGCGCGCAGCATCGAGGATCTCCGCGCACCGGAACTCCGAGACCACGGCCCGCTTCGATTTGTGGAGCGCCGGCATGAGAAATGACTAATGGGTCAGTCTACCATACGGCCGGGTCAGCGGGCCGCCGGAAGCGCCCCGGGCTTCGGGCGCCGGCGGGGCCAAAGGAAGCGCCCCGGACGCCGGCGGGGCCGGTGTCTGCCCGGGGCCGGCACCCCGCGACCGGCCGGGCACGCCTGTGGCAGACTGGAGGCGTCCTCATGAAACTCAATCTCATCGCTCTATCGCTCGCCGCGCTTTCGAGCGCCCTCGGGCAGCCCCGCACGATTGCGGCCGATTACGAGAAGATCCGGGGAGACGGCAGCCAGGTCTTCAAGGAGTGCATCGGCGCCGGGCGGGCCAACGAGGGTCTGCGTGCGGACTGGCAGGAACAGCTCGCTCTGGTCCAGAAAGAAATCGGCTTCAAGTACATCCGTATGCACGGCCTCCTGCACGATGACATGGGGGTCTATCGGGAGGACCGGCAGGGCAACCCCGTCTACAACTGGCAGTACATCGACAAGCTCTACGACTTCCTGCTCAGCGTAAGGCTGAAGCCGTTCGTCGAGCTGGGCTTCATGCCGGCGGACCTGGCGAGCGGTGACAAGACCGTTTTCTGGTGGAAAGGCAACATCACGCCGCCGAAGTCGTACGAGAAGTGGGCGGACCTGATCCGGGCGCTCACCAGGCATTTTCAGGAGCGCTACGGGCACGACGAGGTGAAAACCTGGTATTTCGAGGTCTGGAACGAGCCCGACATCGCGCCCTTCTACACGGCGGACCTGAAGGAGTATCTGAAGCTCTACAAGACCACCGCGGAGGCGATCAAGAGCGTGTCGCCCGACTACCGGGTCGGCGGCCCGGCGTCCGCTTCGCCCTACGCGTTCGAGACGGCGCTAGTCGAATACTGCGCCGCCAATCGCGTGCCGATCGATTTCGTCTCCACTCACGCCTACGGAGTCAAGGAGGGCTTTTTCGACGAGACCGGGAACAAAGGAACCGTCCTCGACGCCGACCCGATGGCCGTGAGCGGGCGGATGATCCACTCGCGCGAGCTGCTGCGCAGTTCGAAACTGCCCAAGCTGGAGTTGCACTTCACCGAATGGAGCTCGGCGTATACGCCTACCGACCCGATTCACGACCAGTATCACCAGGCCGCCTTCATCCTGGACAAGATCAAGCACGCACAGGAGTCGGTGGACTCCCTCTCCTACTGGGTGTTCACGGACATCTTCGAGGAGAACGGCCCGCGCATGACCCCTTTCCACGGCGGGTTCGGACTGCTGAACTACCAGGCCATTAGGAAGCCGGCGTATTACGCCTACCGGTTTCTAAACCGGCTCGGAAAGACCGAACTGGCGAACGCCGACCCGGCCTCATGGGTGACCAGGGACGCGAATGGCGGCATCCAGGCGCTCTTTTGGGACTTCACGCCGATCGCACCGCCCGAGGGCGTCAACGACCAGGTCTTTTACAAGGGCGACCTTCCACCGAAGCCGAAGGGCAAGGTTCGGTTCGAGATTGCCGGCGTGCCCGAGGGTAAGTATTTGGTCGAGCTCTCCCGCACGGGATACCGGGTGAACGACGCTTACGGCACCTACATGGCGCTCGGATCGCCCAGCCAGCTCTCGCCGGCTCAAGTCGAGGCCATCAAGCGCGCCGACGACGGCCGGCCGTCATCGAGCGAAGTCGTCAAGGTCGCCGACGGCCGTTTCGCGCGCGAGTTCGACGTCCGGGAGAACGACGTCTTCCTTCTGACGCTGACGCAGGTCGAGGCGGCGAAGCCTCGGTAGCTGCGGGCTGAAACCCACGGCGGCACGCTGCACGCGTGCGCCACGGGTTCAGTAGATCACTTTCAGCGAGAACTGGATCTGGCGGGATGAGCCCGCGGTGCGGCTGATCTCGCCGAAACCGGGGCCCAGCACGATGTTGGAGGGCAGGCCGAAATTGACCAGGTTGAACACGTTGAAGAACTCGGCGCGGAATTGCAGCGTCGCCCGAGCGCCTCCGGCCCTTTCTTTCAGCGGCGTGTCTTTGATCACCGCCATGTCGAGGTTCCGGAACGCGGGGCCGCGGAACGTATTCCGGCCCAGGGTGCCGAAGACGCCGTGGTTGGGGCCCGTTCCGCCGGGCACGCCGATGGGAATGGAGAACAGGGTGGCGTTCTGACTTCCGAGCCCGAAGTAATCCTCCCGAACGGCGCGGCTGGTGGAAAGAACGGGCACGCCGATCTGGTCGGGCCGGTCCGTACCGCCCGATCCGGCCCCCGTCTGCTGGACGCCCGAATAGACGGTGAACGGCAGGCCGCTGAGCGCCGTTCCAATGCCCAGCAGTTGCCATCCGCCGGTCAAGGTCTTGCCAAGCGGCGCGAGGAAACGCACGCGGTCGGCGTGAAGATCCTGAAACAGGTTGAAGGAGAACGCGTGCGCGATGTCGAACGACGAGGGGCCCTTGTCGGCGCTGGGGGCGAAGGGGTTCTCCGGGCCGGCTTGCGAGACCGCGCCGGAGGATCCCGAAACGAATCCGCCCGCCACCGCGCTGGTGTCGTCGATGGACTTCGAGAAAGTGTAGCTGGCTTGGAAGCCGAGTCCCGAGGCGGTCAATTCCTTCTGCGCGGAGATCTGCGCCGAATGATACGTGGAGTGAGACCGGTTGGTCATCAGCGTGACCGGACCGTAGCCTCCCGTGACCTGTCCGGCGGCATTGAACCTGGTATACGGCGCGAAGGCCGGGTCCGCGCCGGTGTAGCCGTTCGGAAAATCCATGTCGGGCAGGCCGATCCCAGCCGTGCCCACATACGCCGCATTGACCGTCGCGCTCCCGATCTTCCGCTCGACGCCGGCGGTCCAGGTGCCCATGTATCCGCCTCTGAAGTTCTGGGCGATGCCCGCGACAGCGAGCGGCGTAATGCGGTGATCGGGCGAAAGAGCGGCGAGGTCCTGCTCGAACCGCTGTACATCCATCACGGTGTTGGGGGGCACCTGCTTCGAATCTCCGGACGCGAAGATGGCGGCGCCGGCGGGTGTGTATATATCCGGCAACTGCTGCGGCAGAACCGTGGTGCCGAAGGCGACGGACTGTCCGGGGGCGGCGGTGAGCCGGGGATAGACGACGAACGGGTTGCTGCCGGTCAGCGCATTGTCCTGCCACAGGTTGACCAGCAGGGTGGAGATTCCGCCGCCGACGCGCAGCAGGGTTCCCGAGGCCGCGCGCCATTCCACCGCAACGCGAGGCCCCCATCCGTTCTTATTCACCTTGAAGCCGGGCTGCGGATTGATGAACAGTTGAGATCCGGGAAGGCTCCCGTTCGCAGGGGCGAGCACGGGACCCGACGTTTGTAGGGTCGCCTCTCGAATGGGGGACGCGATCTCGTAGCGCAGGCCGTAGTTGAGCAGAAGGCGGGAGGACACTTTCCAACTGTCCTGGACGTAGGCGTTGTACGCGTCGCGGTGAACGGCGGCGTCGCCGATGCGGCCGCCCTGGGCGAACAGAAGCGGTGCGACGGCAGTGGTGTAGGTGAAGGCGCTCGCGGTCAGCAAGCCGGTGAGCGCGTCGGGCAGCGGGTCGCCGACGTGGATGTCGTGCGCTCCGCTGACGGATGGGATGTTGACCGGCGAATAGGCCGTTCCGCCGCCGAACTGATACTGGCCGTTGGGACTTATCCCGTAGATCGTGGTGTCACGGTTGGCTCTCACCTCTCCGCCCGCTTTGATGGTGTGCTTTCCGCGTGTCCAGGTGAAGTTCTGCCGGATCTGAAACAGGTTGCCGTAGGAGCCCATCACGGAGCCGGCGGAGTTGTTGAACGCTTCGTACAGGCCGTCCCCGAAGGTCAACCCCGGGTCCGTGTGGTCGGGAGTGGGGAAGGACGGCGTGGTGCGAGTGAAGCTCAGCGACGATTCGGAGGCGAATCGCGGCGAGGGCGTCCGGTCCCAGGCGAGGACTCCGTTGCGCTGGTGATCGATATAGCGCACGCCGAAGTTCGGGTCGATGGCGGTCTGGCTGGGGTTCGTGGTGGGCCCGGCGATATCGTTCCAGGCGAAGCGTGCGAACATCCGCGAGGTGTCCGAAAGTTTGTGGTCGAGGCGCGCCGAGAACTGGTCATACACCGTGGCGACCTTAGACGAAGTGGCGTACGTGCGCGCGCCGTAAGGCCCCGCAGGATCGTTCGGCAGCGGGTACCGGTCGATCAGCGCCGCGATGCGGGGGTCCACCGGGACGATCAATGTGTCGCCGGGAAAAGCGGTGGTGTCCCGGCCGGCGCGGTCGGCGGCCGTCGGCACCGGGATCACCTCGGTGGCTCCGAGCACCTGCCGGAATCCCTGGTATTGGACGAAGTAGAAAGTCCTCTCGCGGACCACGGGCCCGCCGTTGGTAAGCCCGAACTCGTTCCGCGAAAACGGCGGGATGCGCCCCGGAGACGCCACCGAGCGGCGGTCGAAGAAGTTGCGGGCGTCCAGGGCGGCGTTGCGAAGGAACTCGAAGGCCGAGCCGTGGATGGACTTCGCGCCGGACCGCGTGACGATGGAGGTGAATCCCGCGGCGCCGCGGCCGATCTCGGCCGGCATCCATCCCGAGCTGGACTGGATCTCCTGAACGGCATCGACGTTGAAAGTCGTAAACGTCGCTCCGCCCATTTCCGGATCGGTGCTGTCGGCGCCGTCCATGGCAAAGACCGCCGCGGTTCCCCGCTGGCCGTTCACGGCGAACTGCTGGGTGAAGTTCGCCGCGCCGTTGGTATCCGTCATGGTGCCTGCCGCGAGCAGGAGCAACTGGCTGAAATCCCGCTTGTTCAGCGGCAGTTCGGAAACGGCCTTGCCGGACAGTTGCTCGCCTCCGGTGCCCTGAGGCGATTTCGCGTCCTCGCGAAGCGCGAGCTCGCCGTTGGCCGACCACTCGAGCACAGGCGAGACTATCTGGCCCGGCAGTTGAACGGGACGGAGCGTGTTTGCGGCCTTGCCGTCGCGCTCGGCGCGGATCGAGTATTGGCCGGGCCGGAGGTCGGGAAAAGTGAATCGCCCATCCTGGCCTGTCCGCGCCGTCGCGCGGCCGGCTTCGGATTGGACGGTGACAGTGGCCCCGGCGAGCGGCGCGCCCTGGCTGTCTCGCAGGATCGCCATCCAGGGTTTGGCTTCGGGCCCCTCCGCGGCGCCGGACGCGCAGAACGCAAGTGCAGCGAAGGCGAGGATGCTGGAGTGGACGGGACGCACCACGTCAGTATATCGCCCCAGGGCACGCGGCCCGGCGCTGTGGGGGCGCACCCGCAACCGTGACCGCCGCGGAAACTATCCCCGCAGGGTGACCAGGGTGGCGCCCCAGCCGCCGGCTTCGGCCGGGGCATCGCCGTAGGAAACCACGAACGGCGTTCGCGCCAGCACGGAGCGGACCGTCTCCCGCTGCACTCCGATCCCGCGGCCGTGGATGATCCGCAAAGCCTTCAGGCCGAGGCTGTGCGCTTCTTCCAGGTAGGCTTCGACGACGCCTTCGACGTCTCGCGGCGGCACGCTGTGCAGGTCGAAGACATCGGTCACCGGGATACGGACCGGGTCCCCGCATTCGCCGTCCACGCTACTGCGCCTTCGCCGCCGGGGCCGGACTCGCGTTGGCAATGCGGACCTCGACCTTCCAGGAGCGGTCCGGCTGCCTGCGCCAGACGGCCAGATACTTGCCCCAGGAGGTCACGGGCTTCTCGTCGCCGCCCAGGCGCACTTCCTTCGAAAGCCCGTAGGTGTAGCCGAGATCGCCTGAGACAAAGCCATCGACCGGCTCCCAGCGCATCGAAGATTCCGCGGTCATGGTCTTCGACGCAAACGTCCGGATGGCGTCCTGTCCGGCCACGATCGTGCCTCCGGCAGGCATCACGATGCCGTCCGGAGCGAAGTGCGACACCCATCCCTCGACGCCGTTGGCGGCCGCGGAGGCGTCGAACTCACGGTCGGCCGCCAGCAGGTCTTTCGATGGATCGCGGGCCGCATTCACCACGCCGCCGTGCCAACTGCCGGCCGCATAAGCAGCCAGGCAGGCCGCGACCCAAACCAGGCGGCTTCGGAGCCGTTGCATAATTCCCTCCAGTTCTATACTCTCAGGGCATGTCCGATTACGCTGAACCGGGCCGCTCGAACGGCTTGCACGCCAAGCTGGCAGCGCGTCTTCGGGACCAGGCCCATGATATCCGGCGGCTGGTTGCAGGCCTGGACGAGGAAGCGCTCGCCCGGCGCCCCATCCCCGACAAGTGGTCGCTCAAGGAGGTGGTCGCCCACCTCTGGCGAGTACAGGAGGTCTTCGAATCGCGCATCGAGGCGATGCTGACCCGGACCAAGCCCGTTCTGGCGCCGTACGAACCGGAGGGCGATCCCGAGTTCGCAGTCAAGCTGAACCGCACCTCGGCCGACCTGCTGGACGAGTTTCTGGGCGAGCGCGAGGAGTTGGCCGCCCTGCTCGAGTCGCTCTCTCCGGGCGACTGGCGGCACCGCGGAGTGCAGCCCGAGTATCGCCACTACGACGTGCAGTTCGCGGTCGAGTGCCTGGCGTATCACGAGGCGCACCACATCTACCAGATGTTACACCGGCGCTCGCTGGCAGTTCCGTAGGGGGGCCTGGCAGGCGGAACCGCCTGCCCCACGGCGGCACGGCGAAGCGTGCGCTACGCGCCTTGGGGAAGCTCGCCCGCGAGCCACTCCGGCAGGCGTGCGGCCGGGCAGCGCACGCCGACATAGAACGCGCCGAAAAGCGCGTAAAGCGCACTGACCTCGTCGAACCGCATCTCATAGATCAGCTTCTTGAAGGCCAGCGGGTCGTTGGCGAAGAGGTCGACGCCCCACTCCCAGTCGTCGAAGCCCATCGAGCCGGTGATGATCTGCTGGACCTGCTCCGCATACCGGCGTCCCACCAGGCCGTGCTCGCGCATCATGCGCCCGCGCTCGGCCACTGGAACCGTGTAGAAGTTCCGCTGCTCGCCGCGCTTGCGGTCCATGGGGTAGAAGCACAGGTATCGATGGGGCGGAATTTTGGGATAGAGTCGGGGATGCATGGCCTTGCGCTGGACGGCGAGCTGGGACTCGACCTCCTCGTTCCACGCCACGTTGTGCGGCTCGATTCCACGCTCGGCCAGCGACCGGTACAGGCGGATGCTGGCATCGTAAAGCCCCAGCTCCACCACGGAGAGGTAGGAAGCCGAGGGTTCGAGAAACTCCGCCAGCTCGAGCTGCCCTACGGCCAGCTCCGCGCGATTCAGATCCTCCATCGAATTCCTGAAGTGCAGCAGCAGGAGGTCGCCTTTGTGGCCGATAACGGAGTACACAGCGGAGGGCGAGTCCTCATCGCGTTCCATGCTCTCGAGAAGCGCCGCGGCGGCGGCGCCAGCGGCGGCCCGGCGCCCGGCGGGGAGTGCGTTCCAGGCGGGCCGGCGGAAACGGAACATCTGATGCAGCACGCTCGCGCCCTCCAGGGTCAGCGGCGCGGCGGGCAGGTTCTCGATGCGGGCCGCAGGGCCGCGTTCGGCGGAGGGGAGATCGGGTGGCATCGTGGAGTACGCTCCTGGTTCTTCCAGTGTATCGAACGCGGGTCAGCCGTTCCGCCGCAGCAACCGCATCGCCGGCCGGGCGGGGCGGCTTGATCGAGCCGGGCCGGGCGGCTCCATCGAAAAGGATCAGCGGGCCTGATGGGTGCTCGAAGCGCGCGAGGGCCTTGCTCCACCCGCTGGGCGGAGGTACGCTGGACGCGGAGGGGGAGAGTATGAAGACCCTGATCCATGCTTCGGTATTTTGCCTGGTTCTGGCGGTGAGCGCCTCCGGGCAACACCACGGCGGAGGCGGTGGCGGGCACTCTGGCGGCGGTTTCAGCCACGGCGGCGGAGGCTCCTACGGCGGCGGATTCAGCCACGGGGGCGGAGGCTCCTACGGCGGAGGCGGATTCAACCGCGGGGGCGGAGGCTTCATCGGCGGCGGGCGCTACGGATTCAGAGGCGGCTACGGGTTCTATGGCAACCGCGGTTTCTACGGCGGCTTCTACCCTTACTCCTACTGGTATCCGTATGGGTACTCGTATTCCTGCGACCCCTACTACGATTACAACTGCGGGTACGCTGGCGGCTACTCCTATCCGCCCGACGGCTCGTACGGCGCTTATGCCGACCCGCCCGACGATCCTCCGGCCGGCGCTATGCCAGACCCGCCGGCGGCTTCGATTCAAAGGTACGCGAGCCCGAGTGCCGGAGCCGCGCCATCGGCGCCCGGGCGGATCCAGTTCGCCATCGCTCTCAAGAGCGGCGTGACGCACGCGGCGGTGTCCTACTGGGTGACGGCTGGGGTCCTGTATTACGTCGATTCGAACGGGGAACAGCACCGCGTTCCGATGAGCATGGTGGACCGGGTTCGGTCCGCGCAGCCCGATCCAGGCCCGGGAACCGGTTTCGGATTGCCCTCTACGCCGAACTCCTAGCGCCGGCGCGGCGCCCGAGCCTCTCGCGCCCGCCCCGCGAGCGTGAGCGAAGGGTCCTCCCGCGCGTCACGGAAACCGCTCCCGCACAGCCGCGGCCCGGCTCATTGGCCGCTACGGCGAGCCGGAATCGCGTCCATCCACCGCCGCTCCGCCTGGTCGCCGCGCTGCCCTCGTTCCGGGGCGAGTTGCATTGGACAGGCGTTTTGAGGGAAGCTGTAAGGCTTTGCCTATGCGGATACGCATCCTTTACCACGACCACTGTTTCGACGGGGCTGCCGCGGCGGCATTCTTCAGCCGGTTCGTCGAGGGAAGGTTCCACCCCGGCGCCGAGTTCGCGTTCACCGGACTGGCGCACAAGGCGAACCACCTGTTCAACGATGGCATGTTCGACGGCGACGAAAACGCTATCGTCGACTTCAAGTACTCGCCCGACCCGCGCCTCACCTGGTGGTTCGACCACCACCAGAGCGCTTTCTTGAGCGCCCAGGACGCCGAGCACTTCGAAGCCGAGCGGAACGAAAGGAAGATGTACGACCCGCGCTTCCGGTCGTGTACGAACTTCATCGCAACCATGGCCCGCCAGAAGTGGGGATTCGTGGCAGAGGACCTGGACGGCCTGGTGAAATGGGCGGAGATCATCGACGGCGCCCAGTATCCGGATGCGCGGTCGGCGGTGGAACTGGGCGAGCCGGCGATGAAGCTGACGCTGGTCATCGAGGGCGTGAAGGGATCGGAGAAGGTGCAGGAGATCATCCGCCGGATGCGCCACTGCCCGCTCGAGAAGATCATCGACCTTCCGGAAGTGCAGCGCGAGTACACACCGCTTTACGAACGCCACGTGCAGTCGATCGACATCATCCGCAAGGAAGCGCTGTGCCGCCAGCGGGTGGTGTATTTCGACCTGATCGACTACGATCTGGAAGGCTATAACAAGTTCATCCCGTATTACCTGTTTCCCTCTTCGATCTACACCGTGTCGGTGAGCATGGCAAGCTTCCGGACAAAAGTTTCCGTGGGCTCGAATCCCTGGGCGCAGGAGCCGCTGACGCATAACCTGGCTTCGATCTGCGAGCGGTACGGAGGCGGAGGACATCCGCGGGTCGGCGCCATCAGCTTCGAGAAGGACCAGGTCGGCGAGGCGCGCCGCGTCGCGGCCGAGATTTGCGCGGAGCTGAGCTGCTAAGGGGTCGTCAGGAAATAGCAGATCCAATACTTGCCGCCGATGAACGCAGATAAACGCCGATAAGAAAACGAGCACAAGGTTCGTTTATCCGCGTTAATCCGCGTTCATCAGCGGCAGGAAGTGCCTTTGCCAACTTTTCCGGGCGCCTTGTTGCACTCGGCAAGATGTTTTCGTACGTCCTTGCGCTCTCCGAAGATTGGAGCGGTTGTTTGCTGACGGGCTCCAAGGACGGGAGGTTCCGCCCGCTTCACGGCCATTGCTTCGCATCCGTCGCGGTTTATGGTAGGTTAGCCTACGGTGGCAATCATGGACGACAGCAATCGACTGGACAGAAGGATGTTCATTCTCGGCACCGTCGGGGCGAGCGCCCTGGCCGCCCAGGTGAAGCAGGCGGAGGCGAAACCGGATCCGCACCGCCGCGCGTATCCGCTCAACCGGAACTGGCTGTTCGGCGGCAAGACGCGCGCCGGAGCGTCCGCTCCCGGTTTCGACGATTCGGCATGGAAGAAGATTACCCTGCCTCACTCCAATGCGCGCCTGCCCTGGCACAGCTTCGACGAGAAGGAGTTCCAGTACGTCTCCGCCTACCGCCGGCACTTCCGCGCTCTTCCGGAATGGAAAGGTAAACGCGTCTTCCTCGATTTCGCCGGCGCCATGACTGCCTCTACCGTCACCGTGAACGGGCACAGGTTCGACGAGTACAAGGGCGGCTACACGCCGTTCAGCTTCGAGATCGGGCCGCACCTGAAGTACGGCGAAGACAACGTGATCGCGGTCGAACTGGATTCGACCGAGCGCAGCGATATTCCGCCGTTCGGAGGGGACATCGACTACCTGACGTTCGGCGGCATCTACCGCGACGTTCAGCTCCGGGTGGTGCCGGGGACGTTCATCGAGAACGTGTATGCGAAGCCGGTCGGTCCCCTGGCCGCCGACCGCTCCCTCAGCGTGCGCTGTTACTTGCAGGGTCCCGTTGCCGGCGAGGCCAAACTTACCGCGGAGCTGCTGGATGGAACCAAGGTGCTCAAAACGGCCGGGGCGACGGTCTCTAAGCAGGCCGAGTTTCACGAGATCCAATTCGACTCGCTCCCGGAAGTCGAGCTCTGGAGTCTGAAGAATCCGAAGCTGTATCGCGTCGTGGTGCGCCTCAGCAACGCGGACGGTTCGAAAGACGAGTACCACACGCGCGTGGGCTTCCGCGAGGCGAAGTACACACCCGCCGGATTCATGCTGAATGGCGAACACGTCAAACTGCGCGGCCTGAACCGGCACCAGACGTTTCCCTTCGTGGGCGGCGCGATGCCGGCGCGGGTGCAGCGGCGCGACGCCTGGATTCTGCGGCGCGAGCTGCGCTGCAATATCGTGCGGACATCCCACTACCCGCAGGCGCCGGCGTTCCTGGACGCCTGCGACGAACTCGGGCTCCTGGTGCTCGAAGAGATTCCGGGCTGGCAGCACATCGGCGACAAGGCCTGGCAGGATATCACGGTCCGCAACGTGGGCGAGATGATCCGGCGGGATTGGAATCACCCCTCCATCGTTCTGTGGGGCGTGCGCATCAACGAGTCCATGGACAGTCACGATTTCTACACCCGGACGAACGCGCTGGCCCACGAGCTGGACGACGCGCGGCAGACGGGCGGCATTCGCTACCTGCGCAACTCGGAATTACTCGAGGACGTGTTCACCGAGAACGACTTCGGCTTCCCGCTGAAGGAGCCGAATCACCCCTTGTACATGAACACCGAGTTCTGCGGGCACATGTTCTCCACCAAGCGGAGCGACAACCTCTCGCGCGTTGCCGAGCACGTGATCCGGCACGCGCGCGTGCACGATCAGCTCGCCTCGGACGATCGCTACGCCGGCGGCACGGGATGGTGCGCCTTCGACTACAACACGCACTGGAACTTCGGCTCCGGCGACCACATCTGCTACCACGGCGTCTCGGACATCTTCCGGATTCCGAAGCCTGCCGCGTACTTCTACGCTTCCCAGTGCGAGCCCGAGGAGCAGGTGGTGCTCGAGGCGGGATTTTTCTTCTCGCAGGGCGACAAGTCGGAGGCCGGCGGCCCCGGCACGGTGCCGGTTCTTTCCAACTGCGACCACCTGAAGATCTACTACGCCGGGAAATTGCAGACGGAAGCCGATCCAGACCGCAAGACGTTCCCCCATCTGAAGTACCCGCCGTTCATGGTGGACCTTGGCCATATGCCGCAAAGTCCGTGGGGCGACGTGAAGATCGAAGGCTACCTCGCGGGCAAGCTGGCGAAGACGCTGATCCTTTCGGGCAGCGCGAAGGACGCCGATCTGAAAGTCCTCGCGGACGACACGGAACTCTCGGGCGACGGGCGCGATGCGACGCGCGTTGTGCTGATGGTTACCGACGAGTACGGCAACATCAGGCCCTTCGCAAGCGCGGCAATCGCACTCTCCCTGACGGGTCCGGGCGAACTCATCGGCGAGAATCCCTTCGTGGTGGCGGGCGGAACCGGAGCGGTATGGGTGAAGGCCAAGGAGGGCTCCGGCGCCGTGCACCTGACCGCCACGCACCCGTACCTCGGCGACCGCCGCGTGACCATTCAGGTGAAGCCGGCGGAGCCCGAATCCGTCTGAGCGGGGGCTGTGGGACAGGCCTCCGGCCTATCAAGGCAGGCGAAACCGCCTGCCCCACATCAGCTCGCGGACGCGAGCCAGCGCAACGCGAAAGAGGTCAGGTCTTCGGGAGCCGTGGGACAGGCCTCCGGCCTGTCAAGGCAGGCGAAACCGCCTGCCCCACATCAGCTCGCGGACGCGAGCCAGCGGAGCGCGAAGGCGGTGAGGTCTTCCAGAGACGCGGGCGAGTGCGGCAGGGTCGGCACGCCCGGGCCAGCCACCAGGACCCTATTCAAGCCGGATGCCGACATGATGGTGAGCGTTCGCTCCGGATGGCGGACCACGCGCTGGACGGAGAGGTAGACGTACTTCGAGAGCATCAGCGCGTCGACGAGCGAGCCGGCCGGATCGTCTTCGTCCGGCGCGGGGTTGGAACGGTTCTGGTCTTCGAACAGAACCACGCTGCTGAATGGCTTGAGCTTCTGGCGAAACCCGAAAGCCGCGATCAGTACCTGGGGCTGCGCGCGCCGGAGCGCTTCCGAGGCGGTCCACTGCACGAACGAGTTGTCGAACACCAGCGATCCGTTGCCGCTCAGCAGAACGGAACGCAGGAACTCCCGCACGCGCGGGTTGGCCGCGATGGCCGGACCGACGAGCCGGCCGATGTCGGTGCGTTTGAGATCCTCGCTGGTCTGATCGACGGAACGGAGGTCTCTGTGGACGGCGTTGAGGCGCTTCAGGAACTCGCGCCGTAGCGCTGCCAGGGCGGCCCAGGACAGGACGATGGCGCCCGAGAGGTCCGAAAACCGGGAGTCGCACTCGATCACCCACGTGCGCTCGTCGTCTTCGAGCGATGTCGGGCATGACCGCTTCGCCAGCGCCGCGACGAACGCCGGGAGGATCTCGCCGAACGGCCGGTCCAGCGCGAGCCAGGCGCCATGTGCGGCCAGGTCGGGCCACAGCGGCCGATCCTGAGGAAGCACGCCGGGAGGGAGCGTGCAAACCACCAGGCGCCGCACGTTCTGGAGTTCCCCCGGCTGCTCCGCGGACGCGTCGATGCGGCTGAAGACCCGCTCCACCTCGCCGCGCCACTGCGGATAGAGCGGGGAACGCGCCAGAATGCCCACGTCGCGCACGTTGAGCCCGGCGGTGTTCGAATCCCAGTGGGGCAGCGCCATGCGGCCCTCGATCTCGAACAAGGGAGCGAACAGCCGGCCGAACTCGTCCGCAGGCAGGCGGGCGAGCCAGTCCAGTTGGGCCTGAAGCTGCCGCCGCTCGGCGGGAAACAGATAATCCCATTGCCGGAACTGGTCGTTCAGAGCCGGGCCGAAGGTCGCGGGCAGACGCCGGATGAGGTCCGCGGGTACCTGTGGCCGGTCAGCCATGGAATTCCGCGAGCGCGGCGCCCGGCAACTTGCCGCAATCGAAACCCATCCAAGCCGCGATCGATGGCGCAAGCTCGATCTGGCGGATGACCCGCTCGACGACGGCGGGCTTTCCGGCGGCCGGTCCGAGCACCATGGTCCAGGACAGCCGGCAACACTCCGTGTCCGTGCGATGGTTGAAGAACCCGTTGGTGGAGGAACCGTCCGGGTCCCTGCCGAATTCGTTCATGATGACCAGCGTGGTGTTGTCGCGGAGCTCCGGAGCGTTCCGGATGAACTCCCACATCCGAAGACAGAGGCTGTCGGCGCGGCTGACGCCGCCCACGTGGAGCGAATAGCTGCCGGAATGGGCGACCTCCATGTCCGAGAAATTGACCATGAGCATGGCCGGGGCGATCCGCTGGAGCACCTCGCGGGCGATCAGGAACGTGAGCTCATCGCCGGTCGCCGGCGCGTTGGTTCCGTGCATGAAACTGGTCAGCGCGGCAAGCAACGTCTGTTTGACCTGAGGATCGCGGAAGGCGGACTCGGAAGGAACCCCCCACCCGATCCGCTCGGAGTCGGTTTCGAGAATCGAGGTCATCTCCTGGAGGATCTGTTCGCGTTCCAGGCGGCCGCGCGCGCTCTGGCCGGTGATGATCCTCTCCACCGCCTCCACCATCAGTTGCTTGGAGAGGATCACGTTGACCCCGGGGCTGATATTGGCGGTGAGCTGCTTGTTGCTGGTCACCACCCAGGTCTGCTCCGCTCCGGAGCGGGTTTGGGACTGGAAGCGCTCGAACAGAGTCGGATTGGCGGGCTTCTCGCTACCCCAGTCGTCGACGTGCTGCCAGACCCCCGTGAGGACGCTAGAGATGGTGTTGAAGTGCGATGTCACGCCTTCATTGAGCGCGTAGGGATAGAACAGCGCCTGGGGCAGCAGGTCGCCGTAGAGGTGCGGGATGTAGCGGAGGCCCTCGGGCGACCAGCTTTCCTGGCGGCGGATGCCGCCCAGGGTGATCAGCACGATCCTTCTGGGGGGCTTTCCCGCGGCGGGGACGGTCGCGCCGAGCCGCCGCGAAACCGCGGCGCCCAGGATGCCCAACAACATTCTGCGCGTCATAACCAAGCCCCTTGCCGGACATCCACAGCTTACAGCGTCCCGAGGCCGGCGACAACCGGAGGCGACTCCAGGCTGTGTGTGGTGTAGACTGGCACGAGGAAGGATATGCCGACGATCAAGGATGTCGCGAAGCGGGCGGGGGTTGGTATTGCCACCGTCTCGCGCACGCTGCACAACAGCCCGCGGCTGAAGCCGGAAACGGCGGCGCGGGTCCGGAAGGCGATCGAGGAGCTCGGGTACCGGCCGAACACCAATGCACAATCGTTGGCCTCGGGGCGCAGTCACATGTTGGGCCTGGTGGTTTCCGATCTCACGAACCCGTTCTTCCCGGAGCTCGTCAAGGGCTTTGAAGACGTGGCGTTGCGGAACGGCTACGACGTGTTCGTCGCCTCCACCAACTACGACCCATCGCGTATGGCGCTGTGCGTGCAGCGGATGATCGAACGCAAGATCGACGGGGTGGCGGTCATCACGTCCGAAGTCGACGCCTCTCTTACGGACAGCTTCGCCCGGCGCAAGGTGCCGCTGGTCTTCCTCGACGTCGGCAAGGTTGGCAAAGGCGTCAGTAACGTTAAGGTTGACTATGCGCACGGGATCGTGACGGCGGTCCAGCACCTGCGCGAGCTGGGGCACAGCCGCATTGCGTTCATCTCGGGCCCGCTCCGCCTGGAGTCGGCGCGCGAGCGGCGGGACGCGTTCCTGGGATGCCAGCGCGATTCCGGCGAAGGCCAGCGGCGCGATCCGGTCGAACAGGGGAACCACAAGGTGGACGGCGGTCTGCGGGCGATGGAGCGCTTGCTGGATCGCGACCCCCGGCCCACGGCGGTCCTGGCCTCCAACGATCTGACCGCCATCGGAGCCCTGCGGGCCATCCGCAAGCGCGGACTGAGGGTCCCCGAGGACATCTCGGTGGTAGGTTTCGACGACATCCAGATGGCCGAGTTCACGGAGCCGCCGCTGACGACGGTGAGACTGCTCCGCACGGAAGTGGCCCGTCTGGCTTGCGATGCACTCCTCCAGTTGATCCGGACCGGCGGAGCGGGAGCCGAGTTCCGAGTCGGCACGTCGCTGATCGTTCGGGCGTCCACCGGCAAGGTTCCCGGCTAAGCGTCCGACGGCCGGATATTTGGCCCGGCTGCTGGCGGTGAGTGGGGAGTTTTCAACCTAACGCGGCTCGGACCGCGTCCCGGCTCGCGGCGCCGGCCCGCACAGACTCCCGATCCGGCGTCGTACGCCCCCGCGGCAACCGCCACTTGACTTGAGGCGCTAATGGCTTTACACTAGCCGTAGTCTAGGTGTGGAAGCGTTTCCGTCTACGGTCGTGTGGGTGACCTGACTACGGAAGCAGCCTGGACGCGAGCAGGACGTAATAAAGGGGGTCAAATTTCAGTGCAAATCCTTAGGTTTTGTCTGCCTTTCCTGAGCGGACGCCGGTCGCTACTACTGCTGACGGCTCTCGCTCTGGTTCTTACGACGGCTGCCTTCGCTCAACGCGACCTGGGCACCATCGTTGGCCTGGTTACCGACCAGCAGGGTGGGGCGGTGCCAAACGCAAAGATCGCCATCACCGAAGATGCGACCGGTCTGAAGTACGACGTGACCACCACCGGAGCCGGCGAATACATCCGCCCGGCCCTGAAGCCGGGCACTTACACGGTCACTGCGGAAGCCAAGGGTTTCCGCCGGGCCGCGCAACAGAACGTAGTCCTGGTCGGCGGCGACCGTGTGGGCGTCAACATTACCCTTGCCGTCGGTGAAGTAACGGAATCCATTGAGGTTACTGGCGCAGCCCCGCTGCTGCAAACCGAAAGCACGACACTCGGCGCGGACCTGAGCAGCCGCAGCACGGCCGATCTCCCGCTGGGCGGCCAACGTACGTTTACCTTTTTGGCTCGCCTTTCTCCCGGCGTGCTGACCGCCGAGAATGGCGCGCGCGACTCGGTCGGCGGCGGCTTTTCCGCCAACGGCGTCCGTTCCAACGGGCAGAACAACTTCCTGCTGAACGGCGTCGATAACAACGTTAACGTCATCGACTTCCTGAACCAGACTTCGTTCGTCGTCGGTCCCTCCGTCGAGGCCATCGGCGAAATGCGCATGATGACCAACGGCATCAACGCCGAGTACGGGCGCGGCGCGGGCGGCGTGGTCAGCGTCAGCCTGAAGTCGGGCACCAACGAGCTTCACGGCGTTCTCTTCGAGGACCTCCAGAACAAGGACTTCGACGCCAACCGCTGGGAAAACAACCAGTCCGGCACGCCTCGCGGTCCCTACATCCAGAACCAGTTTGGAGCGGCCGCCGGCGGACCGATCATCAAGAACCGCACCTTCATCTTCGGCGACTACCAGGGCACCCGCATCGCCTCCTCGGGCGGCATCATCGGGACCCTCGGGAATTCGGGCTACTACTCGATTCCCACCTCGCAGATGGTGAGCGGCAATTTCTCCCAAATCCCGCATGCGATCTACGACCCCACCAGCACGGTGGTCACGGGGCCGAACTCTGCGACGCGCAGCGCGTTCCCGGGCAACATCATTCCGGCAAATAAGATGGATGCGGCGGCCAAGAAGATCATGGCGCTGTACCCGGCGACCAATCAGACGCCCGTTTTCTCGTCCGGCTTCGCGAAGAACGATCTCTTCGTCGACACGCCGGGCGCGCAGACCACCGACCAGGGCGACGTGCGCATCGACCACCGCCTGAGCGACAAGGACAACCTGTTCGGCTCCATGAGCTGGTCGAATACGGATAAGACCAGCGGCGCCCCGCTCCCGGGCGCGCTCGACGGAGCGACCTTCAACGGCGTTCCGGAAGAGGATCTGAACCGCAACGGCATGGTCAGTTGGACCCGCGTGTGGAACCCCAGCATCATCACGGAAACCCGCCTCGGGTTCACGCGGCTGGTAACTTCCCGCCTTCAGAGCGCCAACGCCAGTACGGACGAGTTCGCGGCTTTTGGGATTAGCGGCTTTAACCCCATGACCACCCTGAACGGCGGACTTCCGCAGATCGAGTTCGCGGTCGAGCAAAACAAGCAGTACCCCACCCAGACGTACAGCCAGATCGGCGCCAACGACTGGCTGCCGTCGAAGGAATACAGCAACGTTTGGGACGCCATCGAGAACCTCTCCCTCACCAAAGGAAGCCACGCCCTGAAGTTCGGGGCGGAGATCCGGCAGATCCGGTTCCCCTTCTTCCAGGTGCCCTATCCGCACGGCGAGATGTATTTCTCGGGCAACAACACGGCCAACCCGGCGAACGGGCTGAACAGCACGAGCACCGGCGACGCGATGGCTTCGATGCTGCTCGGAAACATCAACTGGGGCCAGATTTCGACCGACAACTTCATTTCCTCGCAGAAGTGGGGCTACTCGTTCTTTGGCCAGGACGATTGGAAGCTCAGTCCGAAAGTCACCTTGAGCATCGGCCTGCGGTACGAACTGTTCTCGCCCATCAACGAGGGCTTCGGCCGCCAGTCGAACCTCAATGACAATACGCTGACCCTGGACATTCCGGTTGGACCGAACTCGAACGCCGCTCTGCCTCCGAACTTCGCGACGGCGTTCCCGAACATCACGGTTTCTCGCGGCCAGGTATCGAGCTACCTGATTCCGTGGGACAAAATGGACTTCGCTCCGCGCATCGGCATCGCTTACGCCTGGCGCGACAAGAGCGTGATCCGTGTGGGCTACGGCGTCTTCTACGGCGGCGAAGAGAACCAGGGCGGCAACCCGAACCGCGGAGAGAGCGCGCCGTTCAACATCTCGCCGATCCTTCAGAGTACGAACTCGAACCCCTGGGTCACCAATACGTACTTCACGGGCGGCATCGTGGCGGGCTACCCCGTGAACGTCTTCACTCTGCCGGCGCCCCTCAGCTTCCGCGATCTGGCGCAGGACTTCCGGAACACCCTGATCCACAAGTGGAATCTGGCCATTCAGCAAGAGTTGCCCTGGCAAACGGCGCTGGAAATCGCCTATGTGGGCAATCACACCGCCCATGGGCTTCTCCAGCCGAACCAGAATGCCTGCCCGAACACCCGCATCGCCAATTACAGTTGCACGGCGATTGGGTCGGACAGGCCCATCAACTACGTGGGCGACCTGTTCGGCACGGCGTCGTTCGGCTATGGGAACTATAACGGCCTGACCGCCAAGCTCGAGAAACGGTTCTCCGGCGGGCTCCAGTTCCTCGCTTCCTATACCTATGGACATGCTCTGGCAAACAGCGGCACCACGCTGAGCGGGTCCAACGGGTTGCAGAACCTCGATCCCTACAATTACAACGCCAGCTACGCCAGCGCTTCGTGGGATATCCGTCACAACTTCGTCACCAGCTTCACCTACGAAATACCCTTCGGGAAGGGAAAGAAGCTGGGCACGGATATGAGCAAGGCCGCCAATGCGGTTGCCGGCAATTGGCAACTGAACGGGATTCTCACGCTCCACACCGGCCAGCCGTTTACGATTGACGGCTCCGGCTGCACCGGGTATTGGAGCGCGTGCATGCCCCAACTGGTCACGGGCCAGAACCCCAACGCCGCGCCTTCCGGTGGCCGCACGCCAGCGGACTGGTTCAATCTGGCTGCCTTCACCATTGCGCCTCCTCTCACCGAGGGCAACCTCGGCCTCCAGAGCAACAACGGACCGCCGTACAAGAACCTGGACTTCTCGGTGTTCAAAGACTTCGTCATGACCGAGCGGTTCAAGGTGCAGTTCCGGGCCGAGGCATTCAACCTGACCAATACGCCGCAGTTCAGCACCCCAAACAATAGCATGAACTATACGGTTGACAGCCACGGGGTAGTGAATTTGGGGAGCCTGGGCCAGATCACGAGCACGCTGACCGGCACCGAACGCCACATTCAGTTTGCGCTGCGCCTGCAGTTCTAGCCGCACGCTTTGTCTCTGAGACGATCCCCCGATTTTGGGGGGTCTTGAAACCGGCCCCCGCCCATGCGGCGGGGGCTTTTTTTGTGAGAACGGCTCACAGCCACGCGCCGAAGCTCTGCTGCCGGGGCAATCCGCGCCGGGGCCATCCGCCCTGGGGCCATCCGCGCGGAGACGATCCGCACCGAGACCATCCGCGCTCTCGCGGCTGGGAGTTTTGTTCTAGAATGAGGTTCGAGTGAGACTGGCTTTGGCACTATGGGCGTGCGTTCTTGCGGTGCCACTGGCAGCCCAGGAGTCCTTCGAGGCGGAGTTTCGCCGGGGCTTGCTGGCCCTGAACGGCAACGACCTGGCTCAAGCGCGGCAAAGCCTCGAAGACGCATCCCGCCTGAAACCGGACAACGCTCTGGTCTGGGCCGCGCTGGCGCAGACGTACCTGCGCAGCCGGGAGATCAAGCAGGCCAACGAGGCCGCCCGGCGCGCGGCTGTTCTGGCGCCCTCGGACCCCGCCGCGGAACGGGCGCTGGCATTGTTCTATTCCGAGACGGGAGACTTCGCGGAGGCCGCCGCCTGGGAGCGGCGATTCGCGTCCAGCCCGGCGGCCGACCCGCAGGCGCCCACCCGCGCGGCCGAATTGTCCCTGCAGGCGGGGGACGCCGCGCAGGCGATCGCGTGGGCGAAGAGGGCCCTGGATCGCGGCGCCTCCGCCGGCGCGCACCACCTTCTCGGCCAGGCGTACGCGGCGGCGAACCGGCCGGAAGAAGCCACGCGCGAGTTCCGCAGCGCGGCCGAGGGCGATCCGAGCGTGGAGGCGTTTGTGTTCGACCTTGGCCAGATGCAGCTTCGCCGGGGCGATTTCTCCGGCGCCTTCGCCACCTTCGACCAGGCGCGCCAGCGATTCCTCGCCAGCGCCCAGATACAACTCGCCTACGGCGTCGCCGCTTACGGCGAGCGCCGGTTCGGCGATGCCATCGACGCCTTCCTGCGGGTCATCCGCATCGACCCGTCCGTGGAGCAGCCCTACGTTTTCCTGGGGCGGATGCTGGATCAGGCTGAAGACCGCCTGCCGCAGGTGGTCGCCGCTTACGCCGCGTGGGCGAAGGCCGAGCCGGGCAACTACCTGGCCGCGTGCCTCCACGCCAAGGCGTTGAGCGCCGCCTCGGGAGATCCCGCCCCGATCGAGGCGGAACTGAGGCGGTCCATTGGCCTCAATGATGGATACTGGGAGTCGCACTTCGAGCTGGGCGTTCTTATGGTCAGGCAACAACAATGGCAGACGGCGGCGGCCGAACTGGCGCGCAGCATCGAACTGAACCCGAAGAACGCCCCGGCGCATTTTCAGCTCGCGCGGGCGTATGACAAGCTCGGCCAGCCGGAGCGGGCGCAGGCGGAACGCGCCGAGCATGAGCGCCTGACCGCGGCCGAGACCGGCGCCGGCCAGCGGGTCCCATGAGGCGCCGGGACTTCATCGCCGCTCTGGCCGCGGCACCGCTCTATACCGCGCGGGCACATGCTTCCGCGCCCTTTCCGGTCAAGTTCAAGCAGGAGCCATCCTATGCCGCGGCGATGGCCTTTGCCGAGCCGGGCCTCGACGAATTCCCCGCGGAGAAGGCGGCGATCGAGAGGGAGGCGCGCCTGGAGTCCGCGTTGCGGACCGGCGATCTGCCGCTGGCCGGCGGCTGCGGCGGCGCGTCCCCGGCTCCTGTCGAGTACCGGCACATTGCGCCCGACGTTTCCGCCGCGGTTTACGACGGACGGGGAGACGTCGCTTCCGGCTGGAAGGCGTGGCGGGCATCGCTCGGAACGGTCCGCCGCGCGCGCTTCTATTCGCTGCCCGGCGACCTGGTCCGATACGACATCCGGAGCGAGACTGCGGGGCGGCTCGAACACCGCGTCGGCATGTGGAAGCAAGCCTGGAGCGAGGGAGCGATCACACGCCTGGAGCCGCTTGAGGAAACACTAACCACCGCACCAAGTCCCTGGTTCCGCGACGTGACCGGCGCCGCATTCGCCGGCGTCGGTTCCTTCGACGAGCAGCTCGCCAGGGGAATCCCCTACTGGCGCTCGCGCCTGGACCCGGCCTGCGGCATTGACATCTATGGCGAGAACGGCGTGTCCGTAGCCGACATAGACAACGACGGGCTCGATGAGATCTACGTGTGCCAGCCGGGCGGCCTGCCCAACCGGCTGTACAAGAACGATGGAACGGGCCATTTTCGCGACATCTCGAAGGAAGCCGGGCTCGACATCCTGGACGACACCACCAGCGCGCTGTTCGTCGACCTGCGCAACTCGGGGTGTCAGGACCTGGTGCTGATCCGCACCACCCAGCCCATGCTGTTCCTGAACGACGGCAGAGGGCGGTTCACATTGCTTCCGAATGCGTTCCGCTTTGCATCGGCGCCGCAGGGCAGCTTCACCAGCGTCTCGGCCGCCGACTACGACCGCGACGGCCGTCTGGACCTGTACCTCTGTTCCTACGTCTATTACCAGAGCGAAGCCCAGTACCGCTATCCGACGCCCTATCACGATGCGCAGAACGGGCCTCCGAATTTCCTTTTCCGCAACTGCCTGGACCAAAATCCGCCGTGCTTTGAAGACGTGACGGCTTCGAGCGGCATCGACCACAACAACAACCGCTTCAGCTTCGCGGGCGCGTGGTGCGATTATAACGGCGACGGCTGGCCGGATCTTTACGTGGCCAACGATTTCGGCCGAAAGAACCTGTACCGCAACACCGACGGGCGCTTTCGGGACGTGGCGGAAGAGGCCGGGGTGGTGGACCTCGGCCCGGGCATGAGCGCCGCGTGGCTGGACTACGACGGCGACGGGCGTCCGGATCTGCTGATCTCGAACATGTGGAGCTCTTGCGGCCAGAGGATCGTCAACGATCCCGAGTTCGGGCCGGCCAAGCGGGATCCGGCGCTGAGAGACGTCTACCGCCGGCACGTCAAAGGGAATTCGCTCTACCACAACGACGGCGACGGCACGTTCACTTACACCGGCGATTCCCAGGGCATCGAGATGGGCCACTGGTCCTGGTCCTGCGACGGCTGCGATTTCGACAACGATGGCACGCCCGAGATCTACATCGCCTGTGGCATGTTGACCAACAACAGCCGCACGGACCTGATGAGCTACTTCTACCGGCAGGTGGTGTCGAAATCGCCGCCGAAGTACGAACGGGCGCCGGCTTACGAGAACGGCTGGAACGCCATCAACCAGTTGGTCCGCCAGGAGTACAGTTGGGCCGGTCCCGAGCCAAACGTGCTCTACGCGCGCCGCGCCGGGCGGTATTACGATTTCTCCGGCGCCAGCGGACTCGATCTGGCCGAGGACAGCCGCGCATTCGGCTTCATCGACTTCGACGGCGACGGCAACCTGGACCTGGTGGTCA
>Ga0182021_10001262_pt1 | contig 28762 bp, 25 predicted proteins | sample 612E3MmetaG_FD_120493 | JGI IMG/M metagenome (GOLD analysis project Ga0182021, IMG submission 120493) | Permafrost microbial communities from Stordalen Mire, Sweden - 612E3M metaG (Illumina Assembly) | ecosystem: Environmental > Terrestrial > Soil > Wetlands > Permafrost | place: Sweden...
CAATGCTGGACATCGCCTTCGCGGAACTGATGCGCCGCACAGCGCAGCAGGTGCTCCCGCACCAGTGTGGGCCCGGCATGGATCAGCGCCATCGCGTCCTGCAACTGATCGCGGAAACCGAATGCGCCGCCTGACTGGTAGTAGCCGCTGCGCGCCCACAGGCGGCAGGCCAGGGTTTGATAGACAAGCCATCCGTTGGTCAGCACGTTGAGCGACTGATCGGGCGTTTCCACCTGTACCGCGCCCAGCGTGTGCTTCCAGTATTGCCGCACTTCTTCCAGCGCCTCATGCGCCGCGGCCGAGCCGCGGAAGCGGCGCACCAGATTGCTGGCCTCATCGGCGCCCCTCCTTCCGGCTACGCCGAGCCTGAAGATAATCTCACGCTCCTCGCCGTCGGCCAGTTCGACCGCAAGCTGGATTGCGGCGCATGGATCCAGGGCGGCGCCTACCTTGTTGGAAAGGTACGACCGGGTCATGGCCGCCGGATTCGCCAGCGTGCCGTTGCGCCCGATGAATTCGGCGCGATCGCCGCTGAAGGTCCGGGTCATGTCGTCGACGTCGAAGAACGCAATCCGGCCGGCGAACTCGGTGTTGTATGCGTTGCGTGCGTAGAGCGCGCCGCTCGCCGGGTCGATTTCGGTAATCAGGTGCATGGCCGATTTCGGCCGCAGGTCGCCCAGCACCCACTCGACGTAGCCGGTCGCGGAGAGCCGGCGCGCGCGGCCTGACTCGTTGCGTACTTTCAACACCGAGAACTTGACCGCGGCGTCCAGGGCCACGTACACAGTGAGCTCCGAATTGATGCCGCCTTCGGTGTGCTCGAAGATGCTGTAACCGAAGCCGTGCCGGCTGACATAAGGCGCGGCACCGCGGCTGGGCAACGGCGTAGGCGACCAGAAGTGCCCGCTTTCTTCGTCGCGCAGATAAAAGGCTTCGCCGCTCGCGTCGCTCACCGGATCGTTGGCCCAGGGCGTCAGGCGGAACTCATGGGCATTTTCGCTCCAGGTGTAGGCCATGCCGTTCTCTGAAATGACGCTGCCGAAGTGTGGATTCGCCAGCACATTGACCCAGGGCGCAGGCGTCGCCTGCCCGTTGGCGGTCGTGACCACGTACTCGGACCCATCCGGGGTGAAGCCGCCGAGGCCGTTGTAGAACAGCAGATCGCGGTGCGGCATCTCGGCGGTGGCCGCGGGTTCGGGCCGGTGGTTTCTGGTTGGCGCCAGGCGCGGGATTCTTTTCTCGACAAAGCTGCGCCGGTCGATCTGTTTCGCGCGCGAGGCCCGCCTTTCAACAAAGCCGCGCCGATTGATCTGGTCCGCCAGCCCGCCCCGCCGGTCGCTGATGATGGCGCGCGCGACCGATTGAACCAGAATGCGGTCTTCATCCGATATCTGTTCCGCCGGGCGGACGAAGATTCCGCCGGGCCTGTCGATCACGTGGGCTTCGATGCCCGCGGCGATCAGCCCCATGATCTGGTCATGCAGCAGCTGCCGGTATCCGGCGCGATCTTCGTTCCAGATCACCAGGTCCACGGCGAGTCCCTTCAAGCGCCAGTAGGCGTGGGCCTGCACCAGTTGGCGCAGCAGATCGATATTCGCCAGATCGCCGATCTGCAGCAGCACGATAGGCAAATCGCCGGAAATGGCATAGCCCCACAAGCCGGATTGTCCGCGGCGATTTTTGCCGAGAACGCCCGTCTCCGCGCGCAAACTCGAATTGGCGTAGATAACGGAACTGGCAAGACGTCCATACAGTTGCGCATCAGCCTCGGTGGCATTTATTTGCCGCAGGACCACCTGGCTATGCGTCCACGCCAGCTCGAACACCCGATCCGCAAGCTGCCGATCCTGGTATTTCACGGCCAGGCTCAAGGCTGCTTCGCGCGCGGCGCCGATGCCGGAGACCATGTCTATCGTCGCCGCCTGTTCCGGCTCCAGGGTAATTCGATAGCGGATCGCGACGATAGGATCCAACACCGAGCCTGCGCTGCCCGAGAGCGCAACGGAATCGACCATCGCCTGCGGCGCGGCAACGGTGCGCCCGCGGCCGATGAAGCGCATGCGGTCGGTTTCGTACGAAATCTCTTCGACTTGCGCCCCGCGCACGGCCATCAGGTGAAACATCCAGGGCGCCCGCTCGTCGACCGAGCGCGGCCGGCGCGTGCACAGGATGGCCTGGCGCTCCCCGACGATCTCGGTCTGGACAAAAAGATTGGTGAACGCCGGATGCAAGGCGTCCGCGGCAGGCGCGGCGAGAACCACTTCGGCGTAGCTCGTGACCTCGATCGTGCGCCGGGTCCGCGCGCGGTTGGTGATGTGCACCCGGCGCAGTTCGATGTCGTCTTCCGGCGAAACCACGATCTCGGTATGCGTATCGTAATCGAGGTCGCGGCGGCGATACTCCGCCCGTCCCTCGGAGAAAATCGCTTCGTAGGCTTCCGCTCGCTTGAGCGTCGGTTGGTGCGTGTTCGACCAGAACGTCCCGCTCTTCACGTCGCGGAGGTAGCAGAACATGCCCCAGTTGTCGCGGGTCGTATCTTCGCGCCAGCGGGTAACGGCGAGGTCCTTCCAGCGGCTGTAGCCGCCGCCCGCGTTCGTGACCATGACGTGGTATCTTCCGTTCGACAACAGCTGCACTTCCGGTATTGGCGTGTCGGGGCTGTTGAGCACGCGCACCGGCATTTCCGGCTCGTTGGCGGTCGCCCGCACGGTGGAGAAGTCGGCGGCATGCAACTGGAACGCTCCGGCTTTGGGTACCCGCTCCTGCAGCAGCAGGGCGGTCGCCTGGAACATCGGGTCCGACTCGAAGCGCTTTTGCATCGGACGGTCCAGCATCAGGTAAGCCAGGGACAGGAAGATCATGCCCTGGTGATGCGCCATGAACGACCGGATCACGGCGCTGGATTGACCGCGCGGCAGACGCGACGCGGTGTAGTCGACGGACTCATATAAGCCGAATTGTCCTGCCAGCCCTTCAGCGGCGAGGCGCTGCAGGTTCAGGCAGGCGGCTTCGGGTGAGACCATCAACGCGAGCGCCGAAGCATAGGGCGCAATCACCAGATCCTCGGCCAGTCCGCGCTTCAGCCCCAGGCCGGGCACGCCGAACGCGCGATACTGGTAGTTGAGAGCGGCGTCGACCGTGTTGTAGCCGCATTCGGAGATGCCCCAGGCTACGCCGCGCTGCTTTCCATAGGCGATCTGCCGCTCCACCGCCGACTGGCAGGTCTGGTCGAGCAGCGTGTTTTCGTAAGTCGGCATTACCAATAGCGGCATCAGGTACTCGAACATCGAACCGCTCCACGACACCAGCGTCGGCTCGCCGCCGGCGGTCGTGAGCAGGCGCCCCAGGGCGAACCAGCTTTCCTGCGGCAGTCGTCCCTGCGCAATCGCCACGAAACTGGACAATCTTGCTTCCGATGCGAGCAGGTCGTAGTAACTGGCGTCCAGGCGGTGCTCGCCGACGTTGTAGCCGATAGCGAGCAAATGGCGCCCCTTGTCGTAGAGGAAGTCATACTCCACTGCGGCCAGTTCGCCAGCTTGCTGTGCTAGGCGTTCGATCGCTGCAATCCGTTCCTGGGCCAGACGGCTGCCTGAAGCGATATGCTGACGCAGCCCGTTCAGCCACTCGCGCTCCCCCGGCGTTGCTTCAGGTACCAGCCCTTGTTCAATTGGCGCCAGCCAATGCGCGTCGGCGGCGGCCAGTTCGCGCAGCGTGGGAATCTCGATGGTGTCCAGTACGTAGCGGAGTCTGTCTGATGCAGCCGGCAGCGCCAGCCACGGGGCGAGCGCGGCGAGTTCATCCAGGGCGCTTTGGCATTGCCGGGTCAGCGCCTGCGCCCACCGCTGCGCGTCGTTCGCCGGCGCAATCGCAGGGACCGCATCCAGCCTGGCGGCCACGTCGGCAGCGGACGCCGTCAGCCGGGCTAGCCAGGTTTGCACCGCCGTGAGCCTGGTCGGACGGGAATCATAGGCGGACTCCAGATTCTTCTGCAACTGTTCAAGCGGGCCCAGCGCGGCCGGAGCCGCTGCAGCCGCAGCGTCCACGAGTACTCTCAGCGTGTCGAGCACGCCGTCGAACAAGCGCGCCCCAAGAATCCCGTGATCGGGCAGCGCGAGCAGTCCCGGCCGCAAGGTCAACAGATGAGCCGCCAGGTTCCCGCTGTCCACCGACGAAATGTAACGCGGCGGCAGCGGCTGCAGCGACTGCGTGTCGTACCAGTTGTAGAAATGACCCCGGTGCCGTTCCAGTGCGGCCATGGTCTGGAGTGCGTTGGTCGTGCGCGCGATGAGTTGTCCGGCCGGAATGTAGCCGAAGTCGTACGCGGTCAAATTCGCCAGCAATGAAAGCCCCATATTGGTCGGCGAGGTGCGATGCGCGACCACGGCGACGGGATGTTCCTGATAGTTGTCCGGCGGCAGCCAGTGATCCTCCGCGCCGACCAGGGTTTCGAAGAACGCCCAGGTCTTGCGTGAAATCTTCTGCAGAAAAATGACCTGCTCGGCCGTCAGCCGTGCTTTGCGGCGGACGAGTGGCCGGCCTATCCACCAGGCGAATGCGGGCGAGGCAAGCCACAGGAACAAAATGGGTCCCGCCGCCGCCAGCGTGGAAGGCGTAGCCGCCGCCAGATAGCCTGTCGCGGCGATGGAGATTGCGGGTGCTATCCACATCGATTGGTAGCAGGCGAGGAGGCTGGTGTGATGGTCGTGCTCCATGCTGCCCGAGGAAGTCCATTCCAGCAGCCGTTTTTGCGTGACCCATATGCGCCAATTGGTGCGTATGATCGCGTCCAGGCTGAAGTAGGCTTCGTGGGGCAGGCAGGCAAGCGCCAGTACTGCCCGCTCGAGATGCCCGAGCGCCGAGCGCAATGCAGCGGCGAGATGCTGGCCGGGAAGAACGTCATCCGGCTTGCGTATCAGGTCGAGAATTGAGGCGATCAGGGGCGCGATCAGGAGGATGCCGAGCACTGCCAAGGTCCAGAACCAGGCGGATGCCAGGATGGTCCAGCCCAGCAGAAACAGGAGTGTCAATGCCGCGGGAACCAGGCTGCGCCGCAGGTTGTCGAATATCTTCCATTGGGACAGTACCGAGAGCGGGTTCTTCCGACGGCCGGTGTCGGCCTTCGTGCCGTTGCCGGGTACGCGCCACAACAACCAGGATGCAATCTGCCAATCCCCTCGTATCCAGCGGTGGCGGCGGCTCACGTCCGCGCTGTAGCCGGATGGATATTCCTCGTACAACTGCACATCGCTCAGCAACCCGGCCCGCGCATAGCAGCCTTCGACCAGGTCGTGGCTGAGAATGCGGTTTTCGGGGAACCGACCGTTGAGCGATTGCTCGAACGCATCGACATCATAAATGCCCTTGCCGATGAACGAACCCTCGCCGAACACGTCCTGGTAGACGTCGGACACGGCGCGCGTATAGGGGTCGATGCCGGGCTCGCTGCCGAACAGGCGCGCATAGCGCGACCGATTCGTGCCCGGAAGGCTCACCGCCACGCGCGGCTGCAGGATGCCATAGCCCGCGCTCACCAACTGCCGCTTTTCGTCGAACTGCGGGCGATTCAACGGGTGCGCCATCGCGCCCACAAACTGGTGTGCCGAATCACGCGGCAGCTGCGTATCCGTGTCCAGGGTAATAACGTACTTCACGCTGGAGAGAACGTCGATCGTGCCCACGATCAGCGAGAAACTGTCCCGGCCGCCGCCGCGCAGCAGCGCATTCAATTCCGCCAGCTTTCCGCGCTTGCGCTCGTAGCCCATCCACAGCCGCTCCTGGGGATTCCAGCGGCGCGGGCGATGGAACAGGAAGAAGGCATCGCTTTCATTGCCGCTCGCGGCGCTGCGGTATTTTTCGTTCAGTTCTTCGATCCGGTTCCTGGCCAGCAGCAACAGCGCTTCGTCTTCCGGCAGCGTTTCCTCGCGCGCATCCCGAAAATCGGTCAGCAGGCCAAACTGCAGGTGCTCATCGCGATTCGCCAGGAACCGGACTTCAAGCGCCTCGATCAGACGCTCGATGTCTTGAGCGCTTGTGAGCATCGTCGGAACCACGACCAGGGTGCGGCAATCCGGCGGAATTCCCCTGGAAAAATCCATGCGCGGGAGCGGCCGGGGCGGCGCCAGCAAGGTTGCCACCCAGTTGACCAGTGCGCTTGCCAAATGACTGGTGCACAACACCAGGAGGACCGCTATCGGCGCGAGCATCCAGCCATGCAGCCCGCCGGCATGCGCCCTATCCAGCAATTTCCCGGCAAAGACGAAGGTCAGCAGCGCGATCGTGCCCAGATACAGAAGCAAAGGAAACCGGCGGGCTGTCCGGCGCACGGCCTCGGCGACGGACAGGCGCGCCTCTGCCGCCCGTTCGAGCTGCGGCAGACCCTTGTCGATCAGGTAATAGCCCACGTGCGCAGTGCGATCGGCACCGCCCTGGGAACCGGTTTTGGCCATCGCGCCGGCCGCGCCCTCGTGCGCCAACTGAATCGCCTTGCGTGCGACCTCGCCCTCCGACAGGCGGCTCGCCTTCGCTGTTTTCTCGACTGCGTGCCGGTAGCGATCGCGGGTGGCGAAATCCATCCTGCCGTAGACGCCGCCTGGATCCTCGCGCAGCTTCTGCTCGACGCCGCTCATCGCTTCGACGAACTCGCGCCAGTCCATCGCTCCGAGAAAGCGCAGGCTGCCGATGCTATTCGCGATGGAGACCTGGCCGGAGGCCTGCTTTTGGGTTTCGGATTGCACCAATTGCTCGATCGTCAGGCCGGACTCCGACAGCCGCTGCTCGATCCAGGTCAGCGGCAATGCCAGCGCGGCGCTTTGGCCCTGCAGGCGCCGCGCAAGTTCCGCGACAAACGAGCTGACCATCGGCGGATTCGATCGCGCCATGTCCGCCACCACCAGAATCAGGCTCTTCGGGTCGCGCTCGGCGACTTCCATCATCTGGTCAGCCCAGGCGTCGGCGCGGTCCCGGTCCTCGGTGCTGGCGGCCAGCAGAGCTCCGACGCGGCGCAGATTTTCGATCAGCGCCAGCCTCAGCATGATCGGAATTGCCCATAGCTCACCCAACTTCAGCGCGGTGGTCTTCTGGTAGGCGGCGACGAAGCGGCTGAGGCTTTCCGAGTCCACCCGCCCGTCGCCATGCGAGATCGACTCCAGCGCGATGTCATACGCGCGCGGCAACCCCGCCGATGGGCCGCGGGCCAGGCGCGGCAACTCGCGGCTGTAACCTTTTGGAAAATGTCTCTTCGCCGTGCGTATCTGTTCTTCGATCAGATAGAAGTTATCGAGCAGCCATTCACCGGCGGGTGTAATCCGGCGGTTGGCCTTGACTGCCGCCGTCAGCATCGTGCAGGTTTGCAACAGGACGTATTCGTTCTCGGCCAGGCGCGCGAGGAGCTTGTCCGGCGCGCGTTGCGCGCTCAATCGATGCGAGCCCGCCAGCGCCTTGCCGTGTTGTTCCATCTGGTCGCCGCTGAACAATTCCGCCCGCAGCGGCAGCGCATCGCCGGCGTATTGTTGTTGCGACAGGCCATCGCCGCGCAGGCGCGCGCGCAAACGGGCCCAAGTGTCGCGCATTTTGTCGCTGCCTAATTTCACTTCAGGTTTCCTTCTCTGTCGCGAAATCGCAGCGATCCCATCTTGAACGTCGAAAATGCAGGGAACATCCCTCTACGGACCCGGATGCCACACGAGCGCGCTCGCTTTGGGCCCGTCCGCCGCGTGAACCGCCCGGCCGAACGAGCCGGCCAGGCACGGTCGCTCCGCGGCGGCTGAACGACGGCCGCTCGGGGTGAGGCTCAAGAGTATGTTGAATTTCATCTGCCGTATGTACGCAAGCGCACGGAGTGCGGCAGTGCGGAACAATATGATGGCCAAGAGCGGTCCGGGGACGGCCAGCGGCATATCGTCCCGGCGCGGACACCCCTGTGAACTGCGGTGCCAAGGTCGCCGATCGGCCGATTTCAGGCTGGAATGACCGGGATGGGCACGCCGCGGAACAGGCCGGCCGGAGAGGACCGGGATTTGGCGGACCAGAGTGGATGCCGCTCCTGGTAAGGACAATTGATGTGAACATCGCGAAGCTTGCTCTATCAATACTGGTAGGCATTGGCACTGGATGCACCAGTGTGCCGCCTGCGCCTGTGGCATTGCTGTCCGATTTGCCGGATTGTTTCGATACCAATTACGACAAGGCACGGGGCCTCTTTACGATAAGGAGCGAAGTTGGCAATGCGGTGAATCAACAGTGCTTGCTTACGGTGGGGCCGCGCGGGGATCTTGCGTCGGCGCCAAGACTTACGGCAGGCAGTTACAGAGTTTATCTTTCCGACGGCGGTGGCGGCGGCGCCGGCGGAACCATGCAAACCTTCCACCGCGGCGGCGGCGGTGGCGGTGGCGGCGGCGGCGCCGGCTCGATGGAAACACAAGCGACGGTGACTCTGACCGAGGGGACGTACAAACTCACCATCGGTGCCGGTGGGCCGGGCGGAAGTGCCTGCCAGCCCGACGCCGCACCCGGCGGTCCCGGCTGGGTTGGAAGTCCAAGCAACATCGTCCGTGTTGCGAGCGGCGAGGTTGTCATCGGAAGGCCTGGAGCCGATATGTACGCTCGCCCGACACGAGGTCAGAACGAGCGAACCGCCGGTGAGATGGATGCCCACGGCGGCTCCGGCCCCGGGCAGGCCCGCGGCGGACATGGTAGCCGTCCCGAACCCCGCGACAACGTCAAAGACGAAGCCGAACCTGGCGCAAGCAGGCTCGCGTCGGGTCGTTCGGGGCTGGGCGGAGCGCCCGGTTCTGTATCGGCGGATGACAAACGTTCCGGCGCCGGCGGCGGAGGTGGAGCGACGAGCGCTGGGCATGGTGGTGGAGGCGGCGGAGAGAGCGCGGGACAAAAGGAGATCGCGCCTGAGCGCGGTTCGCTCGGCAGCGGCGGCGGCGGTGGCGAAGGCAGTTCGTCCGAATGCGACTCCGGCGCCCGTGGCGGCCACGGCTACATCGCATTGCGGCCGCTTTGACCCGGTCTTCGTCTTTATTTTGAGGGATACGTGATTATGGCTGTTGTGTGATGGCTCCTCGGTTGCTCAAATGGACAGCCGGCCTGGTGCTCGCGCCCGTTCTGCTGGCGGTTCTTTTCATCGCGATATTCGGCTGGAACTGGTTGCGCGGGCCGATCGAGCGCATGGCATTGGAAAAAACGGGTCGCGAACTGGTTATCGGCGGCGATCTCAAACTCCAATTCGGCTGGCATCAGCCGCGCATCCATGCTGGCGCCGTGACATTCGCCAATCCGGCCTGGGCCCGGGAAAAGCAGATGGTCGCGGCGGATGCGGTGGAGATCGCGATCGACCTGCCGCAGTTGCTCTCGCGCAATATCGTGCTTCCCGAAGTGCGGCTCGAGCGCCCGGTCGTGTTCCTGGAGCGGGGCAGTGGCGGCCGGAAAAACTGGCTGCTGGACCCGAACCAGCAGGACGAAGAGGCGCGCATCCGCATCGACCGCCTGATGCTCGACCATGGCCGCCTCGGCTACGACGATGCCAAACAGAAGACCAGCATCCGCGCGGAGCTATCAACGTCAAACGCCGAGCCTGCCGGCGCAGGGGTGACCTTCGCTGCGCAGGGGCAATACAAGGGCATGCCGCTCAAGGCACACGGCAGCGGCGGGCCGGTTCTGGGATTGCGCGACGAAAGCACGCCTTATCCGCTGAAGGCCGAGCTCAGCGTGGGCCACACCGGCGTGAAGATCGATGGGACCATCACCAGCCTGCTGAAGTTTTCCGCGATGGACATGCGCCTCGCCCTCCGCGGCGACAGTCTGGCGCAGCTTTTTCCGCTGCTCGGCATCGCATTTCCAGAAACGCGCGCTTACACGACCGACGGGCACATCGTGCACAGTGCGCAAACGTGGCGCTACGAGAAATTCTCGGGCCGGATCGGGGACAGCGATGTCGCTGGCACATTTCAAGTCGACACCGGCGGCAAACGCCCGGCAATGAAAGCCGATCTGGCGTCCAGCCTGCTCGATTTCGCAGATCTTGGTCCATTGATTGGCGCGAGGACCGGTAGCCTGCAAGCGGCCAAACAGGCGGCTCCTCCGCCGTCTCAGGCAGCAACTCCCAGCCCTGCGCAGGCGCGCGTGCTGCCGGACCTGCCGTTCAAGACCGACCGCTGGGACAGCGTCGACGCGGACGTGACGCTCAAGGCCAAAACCATCCGCCGCGCCAAGGCGCTGCCGCTCGAGGACCTCGATGTCCATTTGAGCTTGCGCGATTCCGTCCTGACGCTCGATCCGCTCAACGTCGGCGTGGCCGGCGGCCACCTCAATGCGGTGATTGCACTGGACGGGCGCAAGGATCCGATCGAGGCGCACGCGCAGGTGCGCGCGAGAAAAATATTGCTTGCCAAGTTGTTTCCGACCGTCGAGCTGAGCAAAAGCAGCATAGGCCAGGTCAATGGCGAGTTCGATCTTGCGGGAACAGGCAACTCGGTAGGGCGCATGCTTGCGAGTTCGAACGGCAAGTTGGGACTGGTCGTTGCCAACGGCGAAATCAGCAAAATGATGATGGAAGAAGTCGGCCTGCACCTCTGGGAAATACTGGTATTGAAGGTGACCGGCGACAAGCTCGTCAAATTGCGCTGCGGAGTCGCCGATTTCAGTGTCAAGGACGGCATCATGCACGCCGATGCGCTGGTCTTCGATACCGAGGTCACCACAATTTTCGCCACGGGGAGCATCGATCTGGGGAAGGAGAAGCTGAATCTGACGCTGAATCAGAAAACCAAGGACACCAGTCCCGTGGCCTTGCGCAGTCCGATCTACGTTCGCGGCAGCTTCGCCAAGCCCGAAGTGGAAGTCGACAAGGCGCGCGTAGCGGTACGGGCGCTCGGCGCGATCGGTCTCGCCATGGTCAACCCCCTGCTGGTGCTGATCCCGTTGATCGACGCCGGGCCGGGAAAGGACAGCGATTGCGGGCAGCTGGTCCGCGACGCAAGGGCGGTGCCGCGTGCAGAGCCCAAAAAAAGCGGGCCCTCGGACATGAGCATGAACCGAGGGCCCGGACCCGCCAAGCGACTTCAGGGAGGAGGAAAAAGCAACTAGCGGGTGCGGCAAGAGTATTGCCTGTCACTCTAGGGAGTTCTGTGCGTCAACGCACATATGGGAAGAATATCGGGACATCCGCCGGGCGCGGGCGTTTCATCGGATGTGCGGAACCACACCGAAGCGTGGCTATGCGCGCCAGCGAACGGAAGCGCCGGCGGATAGGGTGTAACGTAGTCTTGTAACTTCAGGTGGCCGCAAATCTGATCAGCCGAGCGGTTTTTGTTAAACAATCAAAAGGAATTTCCATGAACTATTCGATAATGTTTTCAGCGGTATTGATGGCACTGACGTTGAGCGCCTGCGACAGGCCGACTGTCGTGACTCCGGCGGCAGTGGTTACGGTTCCCGTCCCCGGTCCTGCCGGCCCGGCAGGCGCTACAGGCGCGACCGGCGACACCGGCAGCACTGGTAGCACTGGCAGCACCGGTAGCACTGGCAGCACCGGCGCTACCGGATCTACCGGTTACACCGGGGCAACCGGATCCACCGGAAATACCGGCGCAACCGGCTCCACCGGTGATACCGGTGCCACGGGCGCACGCGGCAAGACCGGCGGCGACACCGTGGTGATCGTCCCGGCGAAGTAGTGCCGGGTTTTCCCTGAAGATTTCCGGCATATGCGGCGGCAGCGCTGTCCCGGCTGCCGCCGGCTGTCCTGTATCCCGCGACTTTTTGCCAGGCGACAGGGTAATGGCGGTTCGCGCGCGATGGCTGTATGCCTTGACGGCGTCTTGCCTCGTCGCCGCGGCAGGTTGCGCCACACTGCCCGACACCGATGCCCTCATCGAGCGGCATACGGCCCAGGCCGTCAGATTCGAAAACGCGCGCGGTCCGCTTACGGCGCAGAAAAACGCGGCCATCCTGGCGGAACTCAAGCGCAAGTCCGGTGACATCGACATCCTGGAAAAGCAGATTGCGCTGGAACAGGCTATCGTCGGCAGCCCGCTGATCCTGGGGAACAAGGTCACCCTGTTGCAGGATGGCGCCGCCACCTACCCGGCAATGTTTGCCGCCATCGGCGAGGCGCGGGACCATATCAACCTCGAATCCTACATCATCGAAGACGACGAAATCGGGCGGCAGTTCGCGGATTTGTTGTTGCAGCAGCAGGGCCGGGGCGTCCAGGTCAACCTGATCTATGACAGTGTCGGCGGATTCAACACGCCTAAGGCCTACTTCGACCGCCTCAGGGAAGGCGGTATCGAGGTGCTCGAATTCAATCCGGTCAACCCGCTCGCGACCAAGACGCCGTGGCTGATCAATAACCGCGATCATCGCAAGTTGCTGGTGGTGGACGGGCGCACCGCAATCATCGGCGGGATCAACATCAGCAGCGTCTATTCTTCCGGATCGATTGCCAGCCGGCCGGTAAAAGCCGCCGGGAACGCCGTTGAGTGGCGCGATACCGACCTGGAAATCGAAGGCCCCGCAGTCGGCGAATTGCAGAAGCTGTTCATGGAAACATGGCAAAAGCAGCGCGGCCAGCCGCTTGCGCCGAAGGACTATTTCCCCGCGCTTGAGCCGCAGGGGAAAGACATAGTGCGCGCCATAGGCAGCACCCCGGACGATCCCTACAGCCTGATGTATCTGACGCTGATATCGGCCATCGGCAATGCGGAAAAGCAGGTATATCTGACCCACGCGTACTTCGTTCCCGACCCCCAGCTGCTGAAATCCCTGATCGATGCCGCCGGGCGCGGTGTCGACGTGAAGCTGATATTGCCCAGCCATTCGGACTCCGCGACCGTGTTTAGCGCCGGGCGCTCGCATTATTCCACCCTGCTCAAAGCTGGCGTCAAGCTCTACGAACGCGGCGGCGCGCTGTTGCATTCCAAGACGGCGGTCATCGACGGCGTCTGGTCGACTGTGGGATCGACCAATCTGGATTGGCGCAGTTTCCTCGACAACGACGAGATCAACGCCGTGATCCTGGGACGTGACTTCGCCCAGCAAATGTTGGCGATGTTTGCCAGCGACCTCGCAGCCTCGCAGGAGATCGATCTGGAGAGCTGGGAACGCCGGCCGCTCTCGTTCCGCTTCAAGGAATGGATGGCGCGCCTCTGGGGGCGCTTGCTCTAGCCGGGCGCTGCCGCCCGCAAGCGGCGCCGTCCTGCTATTTTCGCCCGACCGTCACGAGCAGGAACAGTCCGATCGCTACCGCGCCCGCGCTGACTATCAGCGGGACGTTGACACGTTCCTTCTCCTCGACCTTGAGTTCTATCGGGCCGAGCTTCATGCCGGTGGTTTCCCTCGTGTAGCTGAAGCCGCCGTAGGCCAGGCCCAGGCCGCCCGCCACGATCAGGATGATACCGATGAGTTTTGTGGGATTCATGTGCGCCTATCTCCGAAAAAGTGTTAAAGGGTAAATCGCAACAACCCGGGGCTGTGGTTCATCGCTCCGTCCGGGCGCTACGCGCCGCCTCGGCGCAGAACACCGCAAGGTTTTCGAGCACGGTCTGCACCGCCCGGTTGGCCGCCACCACCCCTCCATAGGGGTCCTCGCTCGCGGCGGGAACCACGGCGTCGAACTCGCGCCAGGCGAGCACGCTGCGCGTCTTGTCGTCGACCAGATAAGCGCGCAGCGTGAAACGCACGCGGCTAGGCTGGGTTTGGAACTCGTGCTGCAGCCGGATCACCTCGGTGTCGAGCCGCAGGTCGCCGGCTGCGGCGCTGGGCGCGGGTACGACGGCGCGGAACACGCCGGTTTTTTCGAGGGCCGCGACCAGCAGCGGCGCGAGCATGCGCGCCGGCGGGTCCACCCATTCGTTGTGTGCGAAGTATTCCAGCTTGTGGGTTTCACGCACATACATGATGTGCTGGCTGTCAAAGCCGGCGGCGGCGTGCGGCGGCGCAATGATCAGTGTGGGTGCTGTCGGCGAAGCCGCCGCCGGAACCGTGGCAGGCGCAGCGCCTCCCGGCGCGCCATCGAGCGAATAGAAGGTCGGGGGCGGCGGCGCTCCCGGGCGCAGTGTGCTGCATGCGCTGGCCCCCATGAGCAACAGACCGGCCGCAAACAGCCGGAACAAGCGAGCGACAGGTATGGTTTTCATGGTTTGGCTGGCCCAGGTTTGGGTTCTCCCGGCCCTTCCGTGACCGGCTTGCGGCCGAGCAGAAAACCGCTCGGGTCACGCGCTGTTTGTTCGCTCAGGCGGCGCAGGGAAGTTGTCAGAACGCCCAGTTCGCCGAGCAGGCGTTCCAGTTCAGGCAGCGATTCCGCGGTGAATCGCTTTACGTCGGCCCCGACCGAGTTGACGGTCTTTCCAGCGCCGGCACTCGTGCTGGACACCTCGTTCCCCATTTTCTCGATCGCGTCGGCGCTGCGTGAGATGCGATCGATCATCGGCCCGACCTGCGCCGTTGCGCGTGCCGTATTCTCCAGGGTGCGCGCGCCATTGCTTATGCCAGCGTCGAGGGTTTCTTTGCGCGCCGCGATGGTCCGCGCCACGGCAGCGGCGTCGGCCAGGGCGCTTTTTAACGCTGCCCGGTTCTCGTCGCTGAGGATGGAATTGATGTTGTTCGACGTGCTGTCGAGCTTTGCCAGCACGGACGACAGCACGTTCTCCAGGCGCGCGCTGAGCGAGGGCTTGGTATGGATCACCGGATACCCGCCCCCTGCGACCGGCCGCAGCGGCGGCGAATCGCGCGCGCCTCCGCTGAGTTCGACATAAGCGATGCCCGTCAGGCCCTGCGTCTTCAGAACCGCCACGGTATCCTCCTTGATCGGCGTGCCGCGCTCGATCGCGAACAGCAGGTTCACCCGTTGCGGGTTGCCCGGGTCGAGCCGGATTTCCTGCACCTTGCCGACGTCGACACCGCTGTATTTGACCGGCGCATTCAGATTGAGGCCTGCCACCGATTCGTCTTCGATCGCAACATACAGGTCGTATTTCTTCTGGATGGCGCCGCCCGCGGCGAGCCAGAGCACGCCGGCGATCAGGGCCGCGCCGAGGACCAGCACGAACAGCCCCACCAGCGGATAGTTCACTTTTGTTTCGATGGCGTATTCTCGCTTTGCGTATCGGTCTGCACATGCGCCTGCCGGTTCTCCTGTTCCTGCGCTGCTCTACCGCGCGGGCCGTCAAAGAATTTCCGGATCGCGGGATGGTCCATGCGCGCGAGCTCGTACATCGAGCCGGTGCCTTGCACCTTGCCCTCGGCCAGGACGGCGACGCGGTCGGCAACCTGCCACAGCAGGTCGAGGTCGTGGGTGATCATGACTATGGTCAGGCCGAACAGGTCGCGCAGCTTGACCACGAGTTCGTCGACGCCGCCGGCGCTGTCCGGGTCGAGGCCGGCGGTCGGTTCGTCGAGAAACAGCAACTCCGGGTCGAGCGCCAGCGCGCGGGCGAGCGATGCCCGCTTCATCATGCCGCCGCTGAGTTCGGACGGGTATTGCGCGCCGACCTCGGACTTGAGGCCGGTCATGGCGAGCTTCGCAGCCGAGATTTCGTCGATCAACGCATCTTCAAGCGCGGTGTGCTCGCGCAGCGGCAAGCCAACATTCTCTTTCACGGTAAGCGAGCTGAACAAGCCGCCGTGCTGGAACATCACGCCCCAGCGCTGGCGCAGCGCGAGCGCGTCGGCGTCCGCGAGCTTCTCCAAGTCGACGCCGAGCACCCGGATCGAGCCGGAATCCGGGCGCTGCAGCAGGATCATCTCGCGCAACAGCGTGGATTTGCCGGAGCCGCTGCCGCCAACCAACGCAAAAATCTCCGCCCGGCGCACCTCAAGGTCGATTTCGGAATGCACGACGTGGTCGCCGAAGCGCGTCGATAGCTTGCTGATCTCGATGACCCTATCGTCGTTGTGCAAAACGTTCTTGCCGACGGCGTCTGTATGCGCAGCGCTTTGCACGTCAGAGGTCCAGCGCGCTGAAGGCGACCGAGAACAGGGCGTCGGCGACGATCACGAGAAAGATGGACTGGACGACGCTGCGCGTGGTCTGGCGGCCGACGCTGTCGGCGCCGCCCTTGGTGCGAAAGCCCTGAAAGCAGCCGACCACGGCGATGATGGCCGCGAAAACCGGTGCCTTGCAGATGCCGATCAGATATGCGGTGACGCTCACCGCCTTGACGAAGCGGTCGAGAAACTCGCCGTAGCCAACGCCCAGTTGCGCGCGGGCCATGATCATGCCGCCGAAGACGCCGAGCACGTCGGCGAACACGGTCAGCAGCGGCAGCGCGATCAGCAGCGCAAGGATCTTCGGCAGGACCAGCACATCAATCGGGGCGATGCCGAGCGTGCGCATGGCATCGATCTCCTCGGTCACTGACATGGTGCCGATCTGCGCGGCGTAGGCCGAGCCCGAGCGCCCGGCGATGATGATGGCGGTGATCAAAGGCGCGAATTCGCGCAGCATCGACAGGCCGACGAGATCGGCAACAAAGATATTGGCGCCGTATTGCCTCAGCTGGTCGGCGCCCTGGTAGGCGACCACGACTCCGAGCAGAAAAGACAGCAGGCCGACGATGGGAAGCGCGTCGAATCCTGCGCTGCGGATGTTGTACAGGATGGGACGCCACCTGAATCGCGCCGGGTGTGCGACGCAGCCCGCCAGCGCGGCCGCGCTTTCGCCGACGAAGCCGAGCAGCGCGACCATCTGTTCGAACGCGGCTTCGGCGCCGCGTCCCAGAGCGTCAAGCGTCGGCCAGCGCATGCCGGCAACCGGGGCGCGGGTCTCAGGCTGATCGGCGGCTTGCGACCCTACGGCGTCCAGCAGTCTGGCGAATTCCGGGCGCAGGCCGCGTATTGCCACGACTACGCCTTGGTCGCGCAGCCGCGCCAGCAGCCTATGCAGTACCCACGCTCCGGCAGTGTCCAGCGCTTCGACTCGCGTGCCGTCGGCAGTCACCTCCGTTTTGGGAGCGACGCGGACTGATGCGAACTGGCTTTGCATGGCGCCTATGCCGCGCGCAGTCCAGGACCCCGACAAGGCGAGGTCCTGCGGGCTCGGCTGGGCGATTGCGGCGGGTGTCACCGGCAAGGTTTCCATAGATGCAGCCGAGACTAGATGAAACGTCCCAGGCTGTATGTACGCGAGCGCACAGAGCGCTTCCATCGAAAAAGCGGCGATGGCGCCGCGCCCGCCGGTCCCGGGGCGCCGCATTGATTTTCGCGTTATGCGCGCCATCGCACAGAAAACCGCGTCCGCCGCCGGCACAATCGGCGCAATGCTCGAGGCCGTCCGATGCGAACGATGCCGGGCCGGGTTTCGAGAAACTGGAGAACGCCGAAATGACCACGCGAACTATCAAGCAGCTGCATTTGCCGATATTGGGTGGAGGCGTTGCCGCGCTCCTGCTGGGCGGCATTTTGATTGCCTCGCTGGCGATCTCGGCCCAGGGCTCCAACGGTGTGATTGCGCCGTCTGCGCCGCGTGACGCCGCTGCGGCGAGCGCCAGCGCAGCTTCCGGCGCCGGCGCCTTCAGGTGCGCCGAATGCGGTGTGATCGCTTCGATGCAGAAAATCGAGGCTCCCGACGAATTGCTCGCGGTGCACGCGCCGGGCCGGATTGCGGCCGTCAGCCGCGGCGAGACCGATGGAACGCCGGGCGGAAAATACGCGATCACCATACGGCTGCAGGACGGATCGACGCGCGTGATCACTGACGCGCATCCGGCGAGATGGCGGCCGGGGGAGCGGGTGAATCTCATCGGCGGCGTGGAATAGGCGGGGAGATGAAATTGTTGCCGTTCAGCCGGCCGGCGACGTTGGCGCAGGACAGGTCGATATCAATCGAGTTGGCGCCGAGGTCATGACCACTGCCTCCGACGCGAGCGACCGTGAAACGGCGCCCGATGTGGCTGTCGCTGCCGGGGAATCGGTTGCACTTGTGGATTGTCGGCGCAACACCACCATGAGCGTGGCGCTGGGGTTTCTGGCGGTCATCGCGCTCGTCGCCGCGCTCTACCTGGCGCGCGCCTTCTTCGTGCCGCTGCTGATCGGCATTCTGGCGAGCTATGCGCTGCGCCCGGTGGTGGACTGGCTGGAGGCGCACTACCTGCCGCGTCCGGCGGGAGCCGCGTTGGCGCTGCTCGCCTTGGTGGGGGGGCTGACCTGGGTCGGCTATTCGGTGCGGGACGATACCGGAGCGATGATCGAAAGACTGCCCGAGGCCGCGCGCAAGCTGCGCCAGACCATGAGCGACTCGCGCGAGAGCGGCAAGACGCCGCTGCAGAACATGCAGGAGGCCGCCAACGAGATTCAGGGGGCGGCGGCGGAGGCCGCTCTGAAGCCCGGGGCGCGCGCTGCCGCAGTTCGGGCGCCGGAGCCTACCGTTTGGCTGCGCGACTACGCCATCGCCCAATCCCGCCTGCTGATTACCGTTGCCGCGCAAACGCCGATCGTGTTGCTGCTCGCCTATTTTCTGCTGGCCTCGGGCGTGCATTTCCGGCGCAAGCTGGTGCAGTTGGTCGGCCCATCGCTGTCGCGCAAGAAGGACGCCGTGCGCATTCTTGAAGAGATCGACGCGCAGGTGCAGCGCTATCTGCTGGTCATGCTCCTGTCCAACGCGCTAGTCGCAGTTGCGACCTGGCTCGCATTCGAGGCGCTCGGCATGGAGCATGCAGGCGTCTGGGGGGTCGCCTCCGGCGTGCTGCACTTCATCCCCTACCTGGGCTCGGCGCTGGTCGTGCTCGGAAGCGGCGTAGCCGCCCTGCTTCAGTTTGGATCGGTGCTTCATGCCCTGGCCATAGCCGGCGTGGCGCTGCTCGTCGCGGGCGCGATCGGGCATCTGTTCATGACCTGGCTGCAGAGCCGGGCCGCGCGCGTGAACGCGGCGGTGTTATTCATCGCATTGCTGTTCTTCGGCTGGCTTTGGGGAGTCTGGGGGCTGTTGCTCGGCGCGCCGCTGGTCGCCATCGTCAAAGTGGTGTGCGACCGCGTCGAAGCGCTCAAGCCGCTCGGTGAACTGCTTGGGCGATAGCGCATAGCTGTGTGCGTTGTCAGACAGACGCCGCTGCGCACAGGCCATAAGCTGTAGTCAGGACAAGGGGCGGGCGCAGCGTGCGCGATGCCATTCTTCCATCAACTTGAAGGACAGGACGATGAACTGGGACCGAATCGAAGGAAACTGGAAACAGCTGAAGGGCAATGTCAAGGAGCAGTGGGGCAAGCTCAGCGACGACCAGCTCGACGTGATTGCGGGCAAGCGCGACAGCCTTATCGGCAAGATCCAGGAAACGTATGGCATCTCCAAGGACGAAACGGAGAAGCAGCTCACCGCGTGGCAGAAGCGCATGAAGGAAATGAGCCACACCAAGTGAGTTCGCGCGAGTAACGGCTATTCCGCCATCGCGACGCCCGCTGATCCAGACAAACAAGGAACATCCATGAACAAGTTAAGCATCAATGCGATTGCGGCGGCGATCGGCTTGGCGTTCAGTGCCGGCGCGATGGCGCAGACGATGTCGAAAGTCGAGTACCAGTCCGGCAAGGACGGCATTGCCGCCGAGTACAAGTCCGCCAAGGCGAGCTGCGCGTCCCTGGCCGGTAACGCAAAGGACATTTGCAAGGCGGGCGCGTCCGGCAATGAGAAGGTCGCGAAGGCCGAGCTCGATGCCAGGTACCAGCCTTCCGAAAACGCCAGTTACAAGGTGCGCGTCGCGAGGGCGGAAGCCGAATATTCGGTGGCCCGGGAGAAATGCGACGACAAGGCCGGGAACGTCAAGGACGTCTGCGTAAAAGAGGCGAAGGCCGCCGCAGTTTCCGCCAAGGCCGACGCAAAGGTCCAGAAGAAAACCGCCGACGCCAACGAAACGGCGAACGAAAAATCTGCCCAGGCGCAGGGCGTGGCTGACGGGAAGACGTTCAAAGCGCAGAGCCAGGCGCACGAGAAAAGCGCCGAGGCGCGCAAGGATGCCGCAGCGGACAAGCGCGATGCAGACTTCGCCGTGGCGAAGGAAAAGTGCGATGCATTTGCAAGCGACGCGAAAAGCAATTGCATGAACGAGGCGAAGGCGCGCTTCGGCAAGTCGTAAGCCGCATTCAATCGGGTGCGGATAGCAGGTTCACCAGATGTAAAACATAGAGGCAGAAGAATGAAAACCATATCGAAATATTCAGTCAGCGCGGTTGCGGCAGCGGTTCTGATCGGGCTTGGCGGTTGCGCCGGTATGACAGCGCAGGACAAAGGCACGGCGATCGGCGCCGGTGTAGGCGGCGTCGGGGCTGCGGCTCTGGGCGGCGGCGTTCTGGGAACGGCGGCCGGAGCGGTGGTCGGCGGCGTCATAGGCCACGAGGTCACCAAGCCGAAGTAACAGGTCCGCGGCGATGGTCGCAAGATACGCGTTGGCGCTGACCTTGGCGCTGGCGGCGCCGGCTGCGCATGCGCAGGACGTTGCGCCGGATGCGCTGCTGCGCGCGGTCGCCACCGAGGTGATCGCCGAAATCAAGCAGGGCCAGGAGTTCCACTCGGTCGACCAGGCGCATATGGCGGCGCTGGTCGAGGCGCGGATCATGCCCCTGTTCGATTTTGCGCACATGACCCGGCTGGCGATGGCGCGCAACTGGCACCTGGCGACACTGGCACAACAGCAGTTGCTCACCGGGGAGTTCAAGACGCTGCTGGTGCGGACCTATTCCGGTGCGCTCGCGAACTACCGCGGCGAGGCCATCCACTTCAAGAAATTGCGAGCAGCGCCGCTCGATACCGACGTGACGGTCAGATCCGAGGTGATACAACCGGGGAAGCAATCGATGACCCTGGACTATCACATGGAGAAGACCGTGGCGGGATGGAAGATCTACGACATCAAGGTGGCGGGCGTGCGCCTGGTCACCAGCTACCGGGACGTATTCGCCGAAAAAGTCCGCGACGGCGGCGTGGACGGCCTGATCAAGTCCCTTGAGGACGGAAACCGGGGAGGCGGCTCGAGATTCAATTCGGTCGAGACGGCGTTTTGGGAAAAATCGCGCGTCGTGTACGCCATTTTCCAGAATATGTTTCGAAGTGCCGCGCAATAAAGGCCGGCCCGACGGGCTGGCAGGTCGCGGCGCCAGAATAAGCATTGTTAACTGCCCGTGGCAAAACCGAGGAAACGATATGACTGAGGAATCGATATGCATATGAAGACGATGAACGCGGCACTGTTGCTCGCGTTGGCGCTCGCGGCGCCGGCCTTGCACGCGCAGGATGCCGAGCCGAACGCGATGCTGCAGTCGGTAACGCTGGAGGTGATCGCGGCGATGAAACAGGACCGGGACCTCCACGGCGGGAGCCTGAAGCAAGGCGCCAGCCTGGTCGAAACGAAAATTGTGCCGCTGTTCGATTTCTCGCGCATGACGCAGATCGCGGTCGCGCGCAACTGGCGCCTGGCTACGCCCCAGCAGCAGGCGGCTCTCACCGCCGAGTTCAAGACGCTGCTGGTACGGACCTATTCCTCCGCGTTGTCGAGCTATCGTGACCAGGTAATCGAATTCAGGAGCATGCACTCGGTGCCGACCGATACCGAAGTCACGGTCAAATCCTTGGTGAAGCAGTCCGGCACGGCTCCGGTGGCCATGGACTACGATATGGAGAAGACCGCGTCGGGGTGGAAAATCTACGACATCAAGGTCGCCGGCGTCAGCCTGGTCACGACCTACCGCGACTCTTTCTCAGAAAGGGTACGCGACGACGGCGTTGATGGCCTGATCAAGGCGCTGGAAGAGAAGAACCGGCAGAACGATGCCCGCTCCAGGGCGCCCAAAACCTGATTGCGGCTAGCGCCGGCGGGCGCCGCACATTCTCCAGGAAAGCGCACTTAGGCCGTACCGCCCGCGCACCAAAGAAAATGCCCGTCCGGACCGCGGACGGGCACCGTCTGCCGGGCCGGCAAGACCTCAATCGTGGTGCTTGCCGCCCTTGCCATGATTGCCGTTATTGCCATGGCCTTGGTTGCCGTTGCCCCGATTCCCGTTGTCGCGGTCGTCGTATCTCATTTTTGCCGGCTTGTAGCCTTTGTCGTTTTCCCAGTGGCCCGCCGCGCGATAGTAGTTGCCGCCGCGCTGTTCCCAACGGTCCGGCGCCCAGCGATAGCCGTCGCGCTGCATGATGGTGCGGCCGCGCACCCAGACGTAGCGCTCGCCGGACCAGCCCCAGTAGCCGGGCGCCCAGACGTTGCCCTGCGACATGATCGGCACGACTTCATACTGCGGCGCGGGCGGCGCCACGACGATGTTGAAGCTGATCTGCGCCGCATATGCCGGCGCCGCAAATGCGCTCGCGGCCAGGGTTAGCGACAGCAGCAGACTTCGTACAGCCTTGGTTCGGTTCATGATCGGATCCTTTGTTGGTATGGACCTCATGTTCGCACTTTGCACAGGTCTTTTCGGTGCGCTGGAGTACACAAGGAGCAGAACGCCGGGCGCCTGCGCGCCGGTCCGGAATTGCCCGAAGAATTTTCCGAAACCGGCCTTTGGGTGCGTCAGCGCACAGAGCCCGCCGGGCCGAACGCGGATAGTCATGCAGTTGATCGAAGTCCGGCATCCTGTGTTCGCCGCGATCCTGCCGGGAACCGCGCAATGCGCCCGGCGGCGATATGCGGCGATGGCGCCGGCCTTCGATCCTGTTCAACACAGACGGAGGCATACATGAAAGTTCAACCGATGGTATTGGTTCAAGGTATGGCGCTTGCATTCGCGGTGTCGATTGCGATGACCGGCTGCGGCAACCGGCAGGAAGAGGCGCGCGCGCCGGCCGCCGGCACGACTGCGCCGACGGCCAGCACGGTAACCCCCCCGGCCGGCACCACGGTGGGCACGGAGATCGACGACAGCGTCGTAACGGCAAGAGTGAAGTCCGCTCTGCTCGCCGACCAGGACGTCAAGAGTTTCGAGATCAAGGTGGAGACGCGCAAAGGCCAGGTCCAGCTCAGCGGCTTCGTCGATACCCAGGCACGCATAGACAATGCCATCGCGCTCACGCGCAAGGTCGAGGGCGTCAAGGGCGTAGAGAACGGCATGACCCTGAAGGAAGGCAAGGCGACGGTGGGCAATACCGTCGATGACGGCATCGTTACCGCCAGGGTGAAGTCGGCATTGCTCAACGATCCGGGCGTCAAGAGCTTCGATATCGCCGTCGCGACGCGCAAGGGCGAGGTGCAGCTCAGCGGCTTCGTCGACAATCAGGCGCAGATCAATCGCGCAATCGACATCGCGCGCGGCGTCGAAGGCGTGCAAAGCATCAAGAATGAAATGAGCATCAAGAAGTAAGGCGGGACTCACGCAGCGGCGTGCATGTCCTTGGCAGCGGTGTGCGTGCTCTTGACGACTTCGTAACAAGAGCAAGCAGCGGCTTCGAGGCCTTTGCGATCGAGTATCGTGATATTGCCGCGAGTGTAGCTGATCAGCTTGTTTTGCTGCAGCGTGCGCGCGGCCTTGGTGACGCCGACCCTACGCACGCCCAGCATGTGCGAAAGGAATTCCTGGGTGAGCCGGAATGGGCTAGCTTGCATGCGATCGTGGGTCATCAGTAGCCAGCGTGCCAGGCGCGCTTCGATGACGTGAAAGCGGTTGCATGCGGCAGTTTGCGTGATCTGCGTCATCAAACTGTAGGTGTAGCGATGCAGCTGGCGCTGCAATGCGTGGCTTTGCCGGAATGCCTTGATGAAGGGCGCCGCTTGCATGCGCATGGCTGTTCCGGTTCCCTGCACCAGTGCGCGCACCGGGGAAGTAGCGATCTGCATCGCGAGGGGAACGCCGACCATGCCTTCCCGGCCGACCAGGCCGACCTCCAGGGCCTGGTGCCCGTCCACCAGCGTTAGCAGGGAAACGAGGGAGTCATTGGGAAAATAGACGTACCTTATCGTTTCCCCGGGCTCATACAGCACCTCGCCGTACGTCAGCGCAACCTGTTCCAGTTCGTCGAGGAGGTGCCGGCACTCTTTGAGGGGCAGGGCGGCCAGCAGGCTGTTTGCAGCAGGTGATCGGTTCGCAGCGAGCATCGACTTCTCCGCTCTTATTGCATTCATGCGGGCAGCCGCAGTGGGAAATCCCAACGCGTAACCCGCGGGCGGCACATGGAGGTGCAAAGATCCATATCCGATGTCGAAATGGGCGCCAATTATCATCCTGCCGTGCACGTCAGAAGAAATTCGACGGGCGGCAGGATATCGAAACCACGTTACACGTGAAGACTACGGCAAGAAATCTTGGGTGTATGTACGCCAGCGTACAGAAAGCGCCCGCCCCAAAGCAGAAGATCTTTCGCATGTCCGGATGCCTCTGAGTCGGCGGCGGTGGCCTTGTTTCGGGCCCGCGCATGATCGGTGCGGCTCTTGATTCGGGCGCCGCCCTGGTCGGGAATTTTCTCAACTGGGTCACGAAAGGATCCCCTTCATGCTCTATACCATCGCCGTAATCCTGATCATCCTTTGGCTTCTTGGGCTGGTCACTTCCGTCACCATGGGCGGCCTTATCCACGTGCTGCTAGTGATCGCCATCATTGTCGTCCTGCTCAGGGTCATCGGCGGGCGCAGTCCGCTCTGACGGCGGCCCGGGAGCGGGATCGGCCTTAGGCTGCTCCCTCGCAGAAATCGTCCCGGCCTGGATAAGGACCGTATATGTCGCCACGACGCTTGACCTGGTTCCCCGCATTGCTGCTGGCGCTCGCGGCCTCGGCCTCGGCGCAGGACGATCCGCCTTCGGCGCCGGTTCCAGGCGTGTTCTCTCAGGGCCTCGACCAGGCTGTCTACAAAGGACTGGTCGGCAACGTGCTCGATGGCATTCCGATGGACCCTGTACAACGCGTCGACCTTCAGCGCACCAACGCGGTAGTCAGCAATGCCTTGTTCGGCCGTTCGCTGGCTGCATTGGTGGGATTGAGCAACCCGGTTCTGCTGCTGGGGGGGATAGTCTGGGGCCTATGGGCCGCGTCGAACATCAAGCCGGTCGAGGCAGGCGCGAACCTTGCCGCCCTGCCGGAGCAATCCGGCGGCGGCGCTACGCGGGAGCGCCTGGTCGCGCTGCTGCTGTCGCCACAAACTGCCGCAGGCGGTGCGCAGGCAACTCGCCTGTCCGAGCCTGTACTGTTGAGTTCGCTTTCCGTTGCGGACGCAGACGCGATCGCCCCAGCTCCTCCCCATGTAATCAAAATATGGCTGCCGCAGCGCTCACCCATGCTGCCGCAATAACCGGAGGCGCAGCACATTCATCGGCGGCTCTGGTAATCGAAGCCGGCTTCACGGCATATGATCTTCTCGCAGCGGCCTAAAATCAGCCGCGTGTCCGGACGCCCATGAATTAGTCCGCATGGGGCAAATATCGGCTCCATGTGCGAAAATGGCAGCCCTGCAGCGGCTACGCCCCGGTCGACGCCGCCCGAGCCCGTAGCCGGAACTATCCTCATTTTTTCCACGCAAACATGGCACATGGACGCCGTTCCTTCACTTCATCCGTAGACGCCGCGCCGCCCGCGCCCGGCGCGCGGCGCAACGAATGGCGCGCGGTGGGCATGCTGCTGCCCTACCTGTGGGAATACAAGTGGCGCGTGCTGGTCGCGCTGACGTTCCTTGCCTCGGCCAAGCTGGCCAACGTCGGCGTCCCGCTGGTGCTGAAAAACGTCGTCGATGCGCTCTCGCCGGCGCAGCAGGTTCTGGCGCTGCCGCTGGCGCTGCTCGTGGCCTACGGCCTGCTGCGGCTGTCCACGGTGCTGTTCGCCGAACTGCGCGACGTGGTGTTCGTGCGCGTGACGCAGCGCGCGATCCGCCGCGTCGCGCTCACCGTGTTCCGCCACCTGCACAGCCTGAGCCTGCGCTTCCACCTCGACCGCCAGACCGGCGGCGTAACGCGTGACATCGAGCGCGGCACGCGCGGCATCTCCACGCTGCTCTCGTTCATGCTGTTTTCCGTCATCCCGGTGATCCTGGAATTCAGCCTGGTGGCGGCGGTGCTGTTGACCAAGTTCGACTGGCGTTTTGCCGCCGTGACCTTCGCCGCCGTCGCGATCTACATATTTTTCACCGTGAGCATCACCGAGTGGCGCATGGACATCCGGCGCCAGGCCAACGAACTCGATTCAAAGGCCAACACCCGCGCCATCGACAGCCTGTTGAATTATGAGACGGTGAAGTATTTCAACAACGAGGAGTACGAGGCCAGGCGCTACGACGACAACCTGCAGAAGTACGAATCCGCCGCGGTGAAGAACGAGGTCTCTCTCGGATTGCTCAACGTCGGCCAGAGCTGCGTCATCGCCATCGCGGTGACGCTGCTCATGATCCTGGCGGCCGAGGGCGTGGTGGACAAGACCCTGACGCTGGGCGACCTGGTGCTGATCAACGGCCTCTTGATCCAGCTCTACATCCCGCTCAATTTCCTCGGCATGGTCTACCGCGAGATCAAGCAGGCGCTGATCGACACCGACCGGATGTTCCGGCTGCTGGAGCAGAACCGCGAAATCCAGGACAGTCCCAATGCGGTGACGCTCGCCGCGGGCAGCGCGTCCATCCGCTTCGAGCACGTGGATTTCTCCTATGACCCGAAGCGCCAGATCCTGTTCGACGTGTCCTTCGACGTTCCCGCGGGCAGCAAGGTCGCCGTGGTCGGGCACTCGGGCTCGGGCAAATCCACGCTGGCGCGGCTGCTGTACCGGTTCTACGATGTCGGCCGCGGCGCGATCTTGATCAACGGCCGGGACATCCGCGCGGTGCGGCAGGCCAGCCTGCGCGGCGCCATCGGCATCGTGCCGCAGGACACCGTGCTGTTCAACGACACCATTTACTACAATATCCAGTACGGCCGGCCGGCGGCGGCGCACGAGCAGGTGATCGAGGCTGCCAGGGCGGCGCATATCCACGAGTTCATCGAAAGCCTGCCGGACAAGTACGAGGCGCGGGTGGGCGAGCGCGGCCTGAAGTTGTCGGGCGGCGAGAAGCAGCGCGTCGCCATCGCCCGCGCCATCCTCAAGAACCCCTCGATCCTGATTTTCGACGAGGCCACCTCGGCACTCGACTCCGAGACCGAGCAATCGATCCAGGCGGAGCTTGCGCGTATCGCGCAGGGGCACACCACGCTGGTGATTGCGCATCGCCTGTCCACGATTATGGATGCAGACCAGATCCTGGTGATGGAGGCCGGGCGCATCATCGAGCGCGGCAGCCACCGCGAGCTGCTGGAGCGCAACGGCGCGTACGCCCAGATGTGGGCCCTGCAGCAGCAGGAGGAGTCGCAGCAGCCGCGCGCGAAGGCCGCCTGAACCGAGGGCAAGCTTGCAGTCTGTGTATTATTCCTCAAATTCCGCCTTAGATTACATCGCTATCCTATTATTTTTGCTTGCCAAATAGAAATTTGGCGGCTAGACTCCGCGAACATCCTCCATCCCCCGGGAACAAGATGCTGTCGTCCATGCGTCACCTGTTGATTTGTGCCGGCCTCGGTCTGGGGCTCACGTCCGCTGCTTACGCCGGCCATGTCGAAGCGCGCAGCCGTACCGATAGCAGCGTTCCCGCGACGCAGAAGCTGTCGCTGCGCTCTGCCTCAGCCATCATCCAGGACCAGGAAACCGGCGAGATTCTCTACGTCAAGAATGCGAGCACGGTGACGCCCATCGCGTCGATCACCAAGCTGATGACGGCCATGGTGGTGCTGGATGCGGGCCTCGATATGCAGGAAACCATCACCATTTCGAACGAAGACATGGATTGGCTCAAGGGCACGCACTCGCGCCTGAAGCCCGGCGCCAGCTTGAGCCGCGACGAGTTGCTGCGGGTGGCTCTGATGGCTTCGGAGAACCGCGCCGCGGCGGCCCTGGGGCGCAGCTATCCGGGCGGCATCGACGCGTTCAAGCGCGCGATGAACCACAAGGCGCAGATGCTGGGCATGAACGATACCCGCTTTGACGACGCCACCGGGCTCTCCAGCGCCAATGTGTCCAGCGCCGAGGATCTGGTGAAGCTGGTGCGCGCCGCGCATCAATACGACCTCATCCGCAGCTATACCACGATGACGGGACACGAGGTCCAGGTTGCAGGCAGGCCGCTCGCCTACCGCAATACCAACCGGCTGGTGGCAAACGAGAGCTGGAACATCGGCCTGTCCAAGACCGGTTTCACCAACGATGCCGGGCGCTGCCTGGTGCTGCAGGCGAAGCTCGCCGAGCGCAAGGTGATCATCGTGCTGCTGGACTCCTGGGGAAAGCTCTCGCGTATCGCCGATGCCAACCGCATCCGCGTCTGGCTCGAGGCGAGCGCCAGGCCGCCGGTCGGCGGCGCGCAGAAGTCCGCGCAGAAAAGCCGCAAGCCCGCGCCGGCCTGAAGCCGGCGGTCGGTTGCGAATGCGTGCCGTCGAAGTGGCGGTGGCGCAGTCGCAGCAGCGCTCGGCCGTTGGCGTGGTGCACTCCCATAATTTCCCGCCTGAGGGCTATTCCTGCCTCAATGACGCGCTGACGGATCTGGCGCGGCCGCAGTAGGCGCTGCCGCCGTAGTGCTTCTACGCCGCACGTTGCTCACCGGCTTCGCGCCTGAGCAGATCTGGATCGATGCGACCGGGCTGTTCAGCGTGCGCGGCATGATCGCCGTCCAGTCTGGGCCATGGCGTTATAATTCCGGCGTAAGTCTCAACTCCAACGCGCTCCGGTCGCTGATTTGCGCCCCCGGGGCCAGGCAAAGGCAAATCATGCAACCGGGCACCACATACAGCCTCGAAGTCAATCCGAAAATTCCGCAACGGCTGATCCGTCTGGAGGAGCTCG
>Ga0182021_10001263_pt1 | contig 28761 bp, 24 predicted proteins | sample 612E3MmetaG_FD_120493 | JGI IMG/M metagenome (GOLD analysis project Ga0182021, IMG submission 120493) | Permafrost microbial communities from Stordalen Mire, Sweden - 612E3M metaG (Illumina Assembly) | ecosystem: Environmental > Terrestrial > Soil > Wetlands > Permafrost | place: Sweden...
TTGAATTTAGGCGCGACAAAGCGCGGAACGGCGAAGCCTGAGCTCCGCGTTGCGCGAAATAAATACTGGTTCTATATTATTTGGATTTCGCGCAACAATTAATATACGGATTCGGTGTTTTCTTTGGTACCCTTGTGTATTTTAGCAAAAATATGACGATTACGCACTAAAAATATCATTTTCTTATTGAATTGTTCCGCCTTTGCTCTATAATATCAGATTATGCGGAATCCGTATAGCATGGGAAACTTGGCAGAAAAGAAAAAATCCTACGAAAACGTATTGCCGGAATTCCAAAAGTTTTTGCTGGATAAGAAATTTACTGACTCTAAGTATGTATCTTATTGCGCGGTTTGGGTGGATAAGTTTTTGAAGTTTTCCCAAAATTATGGGAATCTATCTTTTCTCGAACAGCAGAATAAATTTTTAGCCTTATTAGAAGGGGCGCAATCCAGCGAATGGCAGTTACGGCAGGCGCAGGATGCTTTGAAGATTTATTTTGAACATTTTAAAGGGCAGAAAACGTCTAATTTGGAAATTTCGGCTGATCCCACTGATACCCCGGGAGATATTTTAGAGAAGGCCCGCCGGCTAATCCGGGTTAAGCATTTTTCTTACAGCACGGAACGCACCTACTTGGATTGGATTAAACGATTTTTTGAATATACGGCAGAAGTAAAAAAGAAAGAGATTTGTTCGAGTGGATTATCGTCAGAAGATGTTACTGATTTTCTTACGTTTTTAGCGATTAATAAGCGAGTGTCGTCATCCACGCAGAATCAGGCGTTTAACGCGCTATTGTTTTTATTTCGCGATGTGCTTGGCGCCGAACTGGGTAATTTAGATAAAACGGTGAGGGCTAAGCGGGGGCTTAAGCTTCCGGTGGTATTGTCGGTAAGAGAGGTTCAGGAATTATTCAAGCAGATCAAAGGAAGAGATTTATTGATCGCGCAGGTGCTTTATGGCTCGGGTTTGCGGTTGATGGAACTGGCGCGGCTTCGCGCGCAGGATATTGATTTCGATAATAATTTAATTTTTGTCCGTGCGGCCAAGGGCGATAAGGATCGGTCGACGATTTTGCCGCAAGCGGTTAAGGGGCAATTACGTTTGCATTTGGAAGAAGTTAAAAAACTTCATGACAAAGATTTAGTTTCCGGATATGGCGAAGTTTTTTTACCGGACAGCTTAGGGCGTAAGATGCCTAACGCCGGAAAAGAATGGCGCTGGCAGTATGTTTTTCCTTCCAGCAAGCTTTCGGTTGATCCGCGTTCGGGTAAGGTGAGGCGGCATCATATCGATGAAACTTCGATACAGAAGGCGGTGCGCGCCGCGGTTAACAAAGCGGGTATTGTCAAGCACGCGACGGTTCATACCATGCGCCATAGCTTTGCCACGCATCTTTTGCAGAACGGGGTAAACATTCGCGAGGTGCAGGAGCTGCTGGGGCATAAGAATGTGGAAACGACGATGATCTATACTCATGTTCTGCGGGATATGAGTAACGCTCCCAAGAGTCCGCTGGATGAGCTTTATGCCGTTACGCCGTGAGCCGCGCAAAATGAAGCCTTCCATAACTCCCCGGTCTGAAGACCGGGGTATCCAGCAAGGCTCATTCTAGAGCGGCACACCGTGTTAATTAATGAGACTTAGCCGAGCGCAAGCCCGAAGGACGTAGCGCAAGGCTGTAGTCGAATTATACCACCGACTTCGTCGGTGGTACCCCGTTTTGAAAAACGGGGTTTTAGTGCCGCGAAGAATAAAACAGCCGATATTGTTGAATTTATAACTTCACTTTCGAAAAAATCCGATTAAAATGGTAAATATGAATTTCGAACAAGAAAAAAAGGATATAGTTTACTGGGCGCGGTTACTGGGCGCGAAAAATCTGGTAATCGGCCGCAGCGGCAATATTTCCCTGAACGCCGGCAGAGGTAAAATCATGATTACCGGCCATGACGCTTATCTGGGCTTTTTAGAGGAGGCCGATATCGTCTTGATGGAAGAAGGCGGTAAAATCTTAGAAGGAAAAGAAGAGCCGAGCGTGGAGCGGGAGCTTCATCTGGAGATTTACAAACAATTTAAAGATACAAAGGTTGTCTTGCACGCGCATCCCTCTTTTACTACCGCGTTTTTTAACTATTTTGACCGGTTGGATATTTTTTCTTTCGAAGCGAAGTTTTATCTGGGCGAGGTGAAAGCCATCGCGCAGGATACGCCCACCGTAACTAATATTGAGCCGGTATTGGAAGCATTGGAAAACGCCAATATCGTGGTTTTAAAAAACCACGGGGTTGTGGCGGTGGGAGATGATTTTAAGGCGGCATTCAGCCTGATCGAATTGCTGGAAGAACAGGCAAGGGTAAATTTGCTGATGAAATCAGCAAATTTACAGACACCAGACCAGAAGCAAAAAACTATCGAAGAAGCAAAGGCAAATACAAAAAAATATAAGATGCTGTCGGAAGAACATGCCGGGGCGCTGATGGGCATAGTCAACAATGACAGCGAAGCGCAAGAATTGGGCAGAAAGTATGATTTGACCTGTACCCTGGCGGTGAAGAACCAGGATAACGGCGAAGTGATACGGTTTGTCTATGAGCATGGAAAGATCATGAAAATCGATAATGATGAAAACGCCGAGTTTGTGATTATCGGCAAGCCGGAAATATTAAGAAAAGTTTTTAACCGCGAAATCGACCCGTTTGTTGCCTCTACCCAGGGCAAGGTGAAAACCAAAGGCGACTTCGCGAAGATGAGCAAATGGTATCCGGTGATGGTGCGGACGTTTAAATTGTGGGAACAGGCTCCCGTAGAATAACCCGCAAAATGCGCTTGCTCGCGTCAAATTCTTACCGCTCTTTATCCGCTCCAAGCGCACCTTGCGGGTTATGGGGAAGAAAAACAAAGAGAATTAAATTAACCAATTAGGGGGACACAAAATGGATTGGGGGATGAAGAATCGCTTATCGCAGTTGATTAAAGAGGACGGAAAATGTTTTTTTATGCCGATTGACCACGGCTATTTTCAGGGCCCGACGACCGGTTTGGAAAAGCCCGGCGAAACGATAAAGCCGATCATCGAATACTGCGACGCGCTCTTTTGCACCAGGGGGGTTTTGCGCTCCTGCATCGAAGCGGTTGGTTCTAAGCCGATAATCCTGCGGGTTTCCGGCGGCACCAGCATGGTCGGTAAGGATTTAGCCGACGAAGCTTTGACAACTTCGATTGAAGAAATCATTCGGCTCAATGCCAGCGCGGTCGGTATATCGGTGTTTATCGGCAGCGCTTACGAAAAGCAGACTTTGAATAATCTAGCCCAGTTGGTCAACCAATGCGAGAACTACGGTATTCCGGTGATGGCCGTAACCGCAGTCGGCAAAGAGATCGAAAAGCGCGAGGCGCGCTATTTAGCGCTTTGCTGCCGCATCGCCGCGGAATTAGGCGCGCGGGTGGTGAAGACTTATTGGTGCGATAAGGATTTCGATAAAGTGGTAAAAGGGTGCCCGGTGCCGGTGGTGATTGCCGGCGGCCCGAAATGCGAAACCGAAAAGCAGGTCTTTGAATTTGTCTATGATGGAATGCAAAAAGGAGCGATCGGCGTCAACCTGGGCAGGAACGTCTGGCAGAGCCCCCACCCTGTTGCCATGGCCAAAGCTTTAAGGGCGATTATTCATGAAGATGCCGATATAAAAGAAGCTCAGGATATTTTCAATGAAACCAAAAATAAAAAAAGCAAAAGCAAATGAGATGATGCAAGCCGCGGTTTATTATAATAACCGCGATGTGCGCATTGAAACCAGGCCGATACCGAAAATCGGCAAGGGTGAACTTCTGGTAAAGGTGATTGCCAGCGGTATTTGCGGCAGCGACGTTCTAGAGTGGTACCGCATAAAAAAAGCGCCGTTGGTTTTAGGCCATGAGATTGGCGGCCAAATCGTACAAACCGGGGAAGGGGTCAACCAGTATAAGGTGGGCGACCGGATATTCGTCGCCCATCACGTTCCCTGTAATACCTGTCATTACTGTTTAAGCGGTTATCATACGGCTTGCGAGACGCTGCACACTACCAACTATGACCCCGGCGGATTCGCGCAGTATTTGCGCGTTCCCAGCTTGAATGTCGACCGGGGCGTGGTGGTTTTGCCGAAGGAAATGTCTTACGAGGACGCAACTTTTATCGAACCGCTGGCCTGCGTTTTGCGCGGCCAGAGATTGGCTCAGGCCAAACTTGGCCAGACGATACTGATTATCGGCAGCGGCATATCCGGGCTTCTGCATCTTATTGCCGCGCGCCACGCCGGCGCCGGAAAAATTTTCTCTACGGATATAAACGATTATCGCCTTAAATTTGCCCAAGAGTTTGGCGCCGACGCGGTGTTTAAAGCCAATGAAGATATCGCGGCGAAAGTAAAAGAGCGTAACCAGGGAAGGCCGGCGGATCTGGTTATTGTCTGTACCGGTGCGCTCCCGGCATTTGCCCAGGCGCTTTCCGCGGTAGACCGGGGAGGGACGGTGTTGTTTTTTGCCTGTACCGAGCCGGGCGTAAATCTACCGGTGCCGTTAAACCAATTCTGGCGCAATGAAATAAAATTGATGCCTTCTTACGGGAGCAGCCCCAGCGACGCGAATATCGCCGCCGGTTTGATTTCCGGCGGGCGGCTTCCTTTATCGAAAATGATCACCCATCGGCTGTCGTTAGCCGATACGGGTTTGGGTTTTCGGCTTACCGCCGAAGCGAAAGAGTCGCTTAAGGTCATCATCGAACCGCATCGTCAATAGGGTTAGGGCTAAGGCTACGATGCCCATATGGGTTAAGGCTAAGGTAACGGCTTGAAAATATTTTTTAAGCCCAGGCCATTACCTTAAACCCAAACTGGCTTCTTAACCGTAACCTTTACCTAGATTTTAAAAGGATTGATTATGGAAGAATACAAATATTATATCGCCGGAGAATTTAAAACAGGCGATGAAAAAATTAATGTGGTTAATCCCGCCACGGAAGAAATTTTCGCGCGCCTATCGCAGACTTCGGAAAAAGATCTGCAAGCCGCGGTTACCGGCGCGAAGCAAGCGGCAAAACTCTGGAAAAAAACTTCCTTCAAGGAAAGGGCGGCGGCGTTGCGGGAAATCGCCAAGTGTATTTATGATAATTTGAATACTTTAGCCACCTTGGAAACGCGGGAAATCGGTAAACCGTTTAAGGAATCCTTGTTTGTCGATATCCAATTGGGCGCCGATTGTTTTAAATATTACGCTTCTTTTCTGGAAAGTATCCAGGAGGAAAGCCTGCCGGGCGAGTACGGGATAGATTTAATCAAATATGAGCCTTTCGGCGTATGCGGCGTTTACCTGCCCTACAATGTGCCGTTGATGATTTTTGGTTTCACCGGCGCCGCGGCATTGGCGGCAGGGAATTCTTTAATTATCAAACCTTCGGAATTCGCTTCACTTTCCCTGCTCGAGTTGGTGAAGCATTTAGACCGGTTAGATTTGCCCAAGGGGTTGATTAACGTAGTTACGGGAAGAGGTGAAACCATCGGCAAAGCTTTGGCCGAAAGCCCGGTCGATTTGATTTCTTTTACCGGTTCGCGCCAAACGCTGAAAAAGATAATCGCCGCTACCGTCGACAACCCCAAAAAAATAATCTGTGAATTAGGCGGCTGCAACATCGCGGCGGTATTTGCCGATTGCGATAAAGAAGCGGCGATGCAAAATATTTTAGGTTCGTCATTTATGAAGCAGGGGCAGATGTGTATCGGGACAAGCCTGGCACTGGTGGATGAAAAAATTTATCCGGAGTTTTCCCGCGAGCTTGTCCGCAAGGCCGGGGCGATAAAAATCGGCGACCCGTTCGCGCCGGAAAACGGTTTGGGGCCAATAGCGACGAAAAAACACCGGGATGATATCGATAATAAAGTGAGCGAATTGATAAAAACCGGCGCGGTAATTTTATGCGGCGGCAAACCCCTTGCCGGAAAAGGTTATTTTTATCCCGCTACGGTTATCGAATTAAAAAATATCTGCTACGAAGAGTTTTTCGCGCCGGTGGTATTGCTCAAAAGTTTTAACGGCCGGCGCGAAGCCGAAGAAATCATTGAAAATAACCCTACCGGCTTAGTCTGCCAGATCTGGACTAAGGATTTACCTTATGCCCAAAGGCTCGCCGGAGAGATCAGCTACGGAACGGTTTGGGTGAATTCCTTTGTTCAGATGAGTTCGCTTACGCCTTTCGGCGGCGTTCGGGCAAGCGGCTGGGGCCGCAATCTTGGACGGGAAGGGTTTTTCGAATATATCCAATCCAAGCATATCGGTATTGGATTGTTGCCCAGTCCTGTGACCGGTTGGTTCGGCGCATGATTAATTATCGCATAAAAACCCGCGAGAATTAATCATCTCAGAACCGGAAAAAATATGATAAGGGATAACAATTGTAAAATTTACCATTCGCCCTTGAAAATACTTAAGCCGGACAATCCTTATTCATTTTTTTTCGTCATTTTTTTCCTACTTTTTCCTTCCTTTGTTTTCAGCCAGGGGATTGACGCTAAAGCCAAGGCCGCCACCGTAGATGTTTATCTTGATGCTGTTGAGGCCGGCCGGAAAAATTCGAATCAGGAAGGCGCGGCGGAAAACAGCCCGGATAAAGCCGGCCCTGTTGTCCGGCAAGAAGAATTTATCCAGGCGGTCGGCGGCGACAACCGGAAACTTAGACAGGCAGCCTTAGCCTTTTTGGGTGAAGACGGGTTTATTTCCTTCGGACTCCAATTGGCCCGTATCAGCGGCCAGGTGAAGTATCATATAATGTTTGATAACGATTATTCTGTGGGCGGTCATGGCGAAAGCGCATTGGAATGGCCGATTCATAACATTTTAAGCGGCGTTCTTTGCGCGCTGGGAGTTAATTCTCCTGATTACGAGAACAAACCAAAATATAAATTAGATATGGGATTTTGGTTTAAATGCTTCAGCCGGGCCAGCGGCAAGATGAAAGATTCCGATTGGATTCAAAACGACAAGGGGTATATCGATTACAACGACGACGGCGTGCTTAACAACAGCGCCAATTGGGCAACTAACCATGACGGTAAGGATATTTATTCGGAGTCTGATACAAACGTCGAAGCCTTAACCCTGCTCGACTTGGATTATTTGTATAATTTTCTGATTCGTCCCAAATATACCCTGGGTGTTTTAGCGGGCTTTCGCTACGAAATGTTTAAGTTTTCTTCTACCAGCCTGGCGCAGGCAGGCTACGGGCCTTACGGCCCCGGGCCGTTTGACGCCGGATATACCGATACCCAGAACTTGAAATGGTGCGAGTATGCCGTCAAGACCCAATTGCCTTATATCGGGATAGCTTCAAGTATTTCGCCATGGGAAAGATTTACTTTATATTTTAAGCTCGGCTTTTCGCAGTGGGTGCGCATAAAAGATAAGGACGTGCATCTTTACCCTGATACCGACGCGGTTCTGGGCGCCAACGTCGATATGATCAGCCGGGGGGTATGCAAAGGAAAAGCATATTTAGCGGATATCGTGGGAAGCTGCCGCATCGATCCGTTTTGGACCTGGAATTTAGGATTTAATTGTATTAATATTAACACAAAAGGCAAATTAAAAGAGCGATTTTATTACCAGGGTTACCTTCTCGGCGCCAGCGACGATATAGACCATACGGTAAAAACAAGCTATTGGATGCTTAATTCGTCCCTGGTGTATTCCTTTTAATTTTTCCGGCGGAATACAGCCGGAAAAATTAATCTTGAGCTAAGTGAAGAAGAATCAAAGGGTTGATCGGGGTAATTTTCGAGATTGCTCATAAGGGGCATTATCTCAAATTTTGTTCAATTATAAATCGCCGGGAGAATGAAAAGCCACCATGAAAGAAACTATTTACCGACTACCTCGCGGGTTCATCGAAAAAATGCAGGATATTTATCCGGCTAATTTCAACACTATTCTGGAATCTTTCCTGGATAAAAAATTAAGTTCCTTCCGGCCTAATTTTTTAAAAATAGACCTGGTTACTTTGAAGAAAGAACTTTTACGCCAGGGGATACGTTTTCAGGAATTGCCTTATCCCGCAGGAGCTTTTTTATTAAATACTCCCCTGAGAGATTTCCAAAAAACCAGTTTTTATTTAAACGGTTGTGTTTATATCCAGAATGTTTCCAGCATGCTTCCCCCGGTTATCCTCAACCCGCAAAACGGCGAAAAAATTCTTGATCTTTGCGCCGCCCCCGGCACCAAAACTACTCAGATCATATCGCTGGCGCCCAGAAGCAATGTCGTGGCGATAGAAAAGAATCGTATCCGCTACTATAAGCTTCTGGCTAATTTAAAGATCCAGGGCATCGAAGCGGTACGAATTGGCGGTTATTACGAAGAGCGTTATCCCCACAAGATCCCCGATTATGCGCATGATAGCCGGGAAGATGAAGGCGATGGCAGTGATGGCGCCGGCGAAGAATACCCCGGCGACGCCGACGAACAGGAATTCTCACCGGTCGAAGATGATGCGTCCGGAGAGGTTTACGATGGTATCCCCCGGGTGCGGGTGATGTTGATCGACGGGATGTGGGTGCGGAAGAAATTTCCCGAATATTTCGATAAGATTCTGGTCGACGCGCCCTGTTCCGCCGAAGGCCGGTTCTGGGTAGCCGAACCAAAAACTTTTAAATACTGGCGACCGAATAAGGTTAAAGAGATGGTGCATACGCAGAAAAAGCTCCTGGCCGCGGCATTCTTCGCCCTGAAACAAGGCGGCGAGCTGGTTTATTCGACCTGCACCTTTTCGCCGGAAGAAAACGAAGGCGTAATCGATTGGTTCGTGGATAAATTTAAGGATAGGTTGGAGATCCTGCCGATAGAAACGCCGTTAAAAAACTCTTGCCGCGGTTTAACCGGTTGGCGCGGCCTAAAAAGCAGCGCGCCTTTGCATCTATGCCGCCGGATTATCCCTAACGCATATATGGAGGGATTTTTCGTGGCGAAATTGAGAAAAATATAAAAAACTTGATTTTTTAAAGGATAAGAGTATATTAATACTGTTTCTTTTTATGCATATTAAAAAATTATACCCTAACAGTTATAGGTACCTTCGAGGATACAGGGAAAAGCAGGTTCATTTATAATTATAGGAAATCATTTCATATAAGATCCCTCGGCTTGCTGCTTCGGGATCAAGAAAAATTTTCCCTTCGGGCAAATTTTTCTTGAGGAGGATAAGATGATGAAAAAGGCCATTTTTTTAGTTTTTGCTGTTTTGTTTTTTTCGGGATGTATGACCACTCGTTTTGACGTAAGCCGGCCCAAGCCTTACGTGTCGGGCAATATTAAGGTTAAAGACGACGGCAATATTATCATGCCTGGTTTACGGATGACCATCAAGCCGTATAATTTCGATGTCAATGCTTCCGCGATATTATTTGGTTTCAAAATCCCTAAAAGATTTGACGGCCCGGTAGAACACGCGTTTTTCGTGGAAATGGCATTTTTACCTAAGGCCAGTGGTTTTTCTTTCGACCCTTCGGGGGTAGAATTAAATGCTTACGGCAAGACATTAAAACCCGTTGCCAGTTATGGCCCGGAATACGACAGGGAAGTATACCTTACCAGTTTATTCTGTTTTAAGGATTTCAAGAAAGCTTTTCTGGACAATAGTAACTTTTCTGCGGCACCGCTGAGTTCGGCTCTGGAGCTGGAGAAAGGAAAGTGGTCCGGCGTGCTTTTAAAATTTGAAATATACCCGCCTTCGCCGGAAGAGGCCATGTCTCTTACTTTGAGCGGTTTGGAACGCGATGGTTCCCGTGTCGAGGTGCCCGAAATAAATTTTCAAAAAGGGTATGCGGTTGAGATCGATGATTTAGTGAAATGATTAAATTAATGAGCCGTAAGCCATAAGGTAATTATCGGATGTCGATGGTTTACGGCTCATTTTTTTATTTTTCCGCAGAAAATTGCCGCTGTTCACCGCCTATGACGGGATGCCGCCGAGGGCGGACAAAGGTGGCAGTTCACTCAAAATAAATCGCCCTTGAAAATTCTTCTGATCGCCCCTCCTATCGAAGATTTTTTCTTTACTCCCCAGAGAGCATATCCTTTAGGTTTGCTTTATCTTGCCGCTTCCTTAAAACAAGCCGGGTTTGACGTAAAAGTTTTGAATACGCTGGAAGGGAATAAAAAATTTTCCCTGAAAACCCCGGAAGAATTTTCCTACCTTAAACGGTATTATCGCCGGAACAAATCGCCTTTTTGCCTCTTCGATAATTACTATCATTTCGGCATGTCCTGGGCCGAAATCGAAGAAGAGATTGCCGGATTCAAACCGAGCATCGTAGGAATTTCCTCGAATTTCTCGCCTTATTTCGATACCGCGCTGGGCGTCGCCGGCCGGGTAAAAAAAATCGACAAGAGAATACCGGTTGTTTTAGGCGGGAGGTTCCCTGCCATAATGCCGGAGTTTGTTTTAGGGCAAGAAAACGTCGATTTCATTATTCGCGGCGAAGCGGAACAGAGTATGGTCAGATTATGCGAAGGGGCGGGGAAAGGTATTTTGCCTAAGATTGACGGGTTGGGCTATAAAATTAAAAATAACTTAAATATCTCCCGGACTTCCGGTATAATCCGCGACTTAAACAGCCTGCCCTTTCCCGAGCGTTCCTTGATCGATTCTTCCCGGTATATTTTTAAAGGTATGCTTTCCGCGGCATTGTTGACGTCGCGGGGCTGTAGTCTTGGCTGTAAGTTTTGCGCGATAAAAGAAAGATTTCGTTTTCGCCGCGCCGATAATGTGTTTAAGGAAATAGAGGAGTGCTATTCTCTGGGTATCCGCCATTTTAATTTTGAAGACGACAACATTAACTTTAACCCGGAACTGGGAAAACTCCTGGATTTATTGATCGCCGGCTACGCCGGGAAAATAAAGATTTCCTTCATGAACGGTGTTTTGAGCCGCGGGCTGACTAAAAAAATATGCCGGAAACTTTCCGCCGCCGGCCTTACCCATCTTGATTTTTCCATCGCCGGGGCGCAATCCGCCCCGCGGAATAACGCGAAGCGCAAAACTCAGGAAAGAAATATTTTTTCCATCGCCGGCCGGCTGGCGGAAAATATTCCCTCCACGGTTCATTTTATTATCGGTTTGCCGGGCCAGCGCTTTGGCGATTGCCTCAGGGATATAAAATCCTTAGCCGCTGAAAACGTAATGCTTGGGCCCAGTATTTTTTATCCCGTAATCGAAAGCGGTTTGTTCAATGAGCTGAAAGAGAAATTTTCCTTCGCGGAAAGCGATTACCTGTTTTTTCGCAGCAGCGCCGCCTGCTTCGATAAAGATATCGGCCGGGACGGTATTTTTTCTTTAGTTTACCTCTGCCGGATTGTTAACTTTATTAAAAGCCTGATGGGAAAATTTTTGCTTAACAGCGAAAATTTTCCCATATTCTTAAAAGAAAAAACGCTTAATTCGGATTTAAGTAAAGCAGTATTAACATCAGCGAGGGTAGATAGAGAGGCGCTGGGGATTATTCTTTTAGTGAAGCTGCTGAGAGAGGGGAAAATTTTTCGCGTGGAGGAAACGTGCCGGGACAAGGCATTCCGGTACGAATTTTTTGAAGAAAATTTTATAACACCGGAAAATAATTTCAGGGATGTTTTGAACAAATTAGTAATTAAAGGCTTAACCGGCAATACGGTCAATCTTAGGAAGGTAGTTTTTTAAAGGTGTTTGTAACCGGGCGTCCGGCCAAAAAAATAGAGCGCATCGTTTATGATGCGCTCTATTTTTTGTTCGATAAAAATTTGCTTACGGCAAATTTTTATTATAGAACCGCGTTTTTTAAATCTTTCGCGGCGCGAAAAGCTACTTTCTTTTTTGCCGGGATCTGGATTGTTTCGCCGGTCTTGGGGTTTCTTCCCTGGCGGGCTTTGGTCTGTTTTACCCGGAATGTGCCGAAACCGGAAATCGCCACGTCGTCTTTTTTCTTTAATGAGCCTCTGATTATATCGAAAACCGATTCTACTGCTTCCTGCGCTTCTTTCTTGGTGCAAGTCTTCTTCGCGACCTCTTCGATTAACTGCGCCTTATTCATTAAGACACCTCCCTTTAGTTTGAGCGCACTTCGCTTGAAAGCGTACTTTACGCCCGTAAGCAATAAGTGCAGATTAATGAATGTTTTCAATAAGTTTCAAGATATTATTGTATAATTCCACCGTTTATTGTCAAGATTTTATTTTTACTGCGTAAAAATAAAATAATACCGCTTTGCGGATAAAGGAAGCCGGCGGCAATAAAATATTTAAAAAATTATATTTTTTCTTGATTTTTATTTTTGCCTGACAAATTGTTTCGCAAAAATAGCGAAACAATTTGATGTAACCGTTTACAAAATACCTCGAAACCCCCGTCTTTTCTATGGCAATCATTACCTGATTAATGTTACATTTATATACTATGGTAAGGATGGGCACTAAAAAACTATTATTGATCAAGGCCGTATCCCCGGCGCTGGTGCTTTGTTTATTGGCGACGAGCCTGGGGGTGAACGTTTCCGCTTCTACGCTGGTCAACGCTCCGCAAGCCTATCCGCTTATCAGCGCAAGCCCGGCGTTTAATCCACCGACCCTGAAGGGTATTAAATTTTATCCCCGTGACCCTTTGAAGTTAGATTTTATTATCGATTCCGGCAATTTTAATTCTTCTAACGAAGAATTAAAATTGGATGCGGAAAAATTAATCAGATATTTTCTCGCTGCATTAACTATACCCGAAAACGACCTCTGGGTTAACCTTTCTCCTTATGAGCAAAATAGGGTCATCCCCGCGGGTTTAGATGCTACCGATATGGGCGAAGGCCTGCTGAACCAGGATTATATCTTAAAACAATTATCCGCCAGCCTGACCTATCCCGAATCGCCTTTGGGCAAAAAATTCTGGGATAGGGTTTATGAAAGGATCAACAATAATGTAGGGGCGGGGCTTGCCCCCGCCCGTAACCGGATAATCAATACCTTCAGCAAGGTATGGATTGTGCCGGATAAAGCGGTAGTTTACGCCGATGGCGATAAGGCAATGGTGGGTGAAGCGAAATTGAAGGTGATGCTTGAAAGCGACTATCTTGCCATGAAGAAAAATGTTGAGCCGGTTGAGCCAGTTAAGCCGGTTGCAGGGTTAAAGTCTTCTAACCGGCTAAACCGGCACAACGGGCCTAACGGGCTAAACGAATTAAGCAGTCAAATCATGCGCGAAATCATTGTCCCGGCAATCGAGGAAGAGGTGAATAACGGCAAGCAGTTTGCCGAATTACGCCGGATTTATCACGCGGTTGTGCTGGCAACGTGGTTTAAGCGGCGCTTGCGCGCTGCGCTGATGATCGCAGATGAGAAAAAGCAGATGATCGCTGAAAAAAATAACAGGATCAAGAGCGAAGCGAAGCGGAGCCTCCCCGAAGGGGACGAGTCTAACGGACCCAACTGGCTAAACGCCTTTAATCTGTATATCGACAAAAATAAAATTAAAGGTATCGATAAAATAGATCCCAAGATTAAAGACAACGTTTATCAAAAGTATTTAGAAGCCTACAAAAAAGGCGCCTACAATATTATTAAAAAAGAATATGTAGGGACAGGGCTAAGCCCTGTCCGAAAACAAATCCGCCGTCGCTATTTTTCCGGAGGTTGCACTTTAGCCGGAGTGTCGAGCGCGTTGGTGGAGCGGCCGTTTCAGCCGGTAGAAATGGAAAGCGGTAAAACCGTGACGGCGCGGTTGAGGGGGGCGGGGTCGCCGGCATTTGTAAAAAACAGAGAAGAAGGTGATGACCGAGCGTCTCATGGGGCGTTTTCTCGTTCGGCGGTTCGCGAGTACACTTCGACTTCGCTCAGCACAAGCCCGGGGCGAGGGAAGATGGGCGATGAAGAAGAAAACCCGTTATTCGCTGAGTTGCGGACATTTGTTGATGTTCCCGAAATAAAATATTTCGATTTTTTGCCGGAAGATTTTGGCCATTATGATGTGGATAAACAAAACTATCGTTTGATTACGCGTGAGACAGCGCCGAGCATGCAATTGGGGCAAGGCGTTAAAGCCTATGTTGTGGAAGAGAGTAAATTTATTTTAGCGCGCAATCCACCCGATGACGCGCGGCTCGCGACTGAAGGTATTTCTGTTTGTGCCGGTATGGGATTATTTGGCGCAAATAAAAAGGATACGATTTCCGGGTTGGGGCACTTTACTTTGGGCATGTATGATAAAGACGGCCATGATTTCAGTGTCCCGGTGCAGGAAGTCATGGAAAAGTTACCCCCAGATTTAACAAGCTTGCAGGTTGTTTTCTATACCCATGAGAATAATGCGAAGGAGCGTAAAATATTACGCGAGGCTAAAAAAATAATCCAGGACAAATTTCCTTTTGCCCGCGTACAGCGTGTTTTACCTCAAGGCCGGGGCGGCGCAGCGGCAATGATGGTATCCGGCAAAAATTGCGGCGTGATATGGCGCCGTGATGATGGCCGGGAAAAAAAGGCCTTGGTAAAATGGGGGCAGGGCCGCGCGGGGTCGCCTGTAGAAGACCAGGGGATGAGGGAAGAAAGAAGAGGAATGGGGGACGGAGAAGTAAAAGAAAAACCCGCCGTCCCTCCTATCATTGAGCGTGGTTTTTTGTATCCGGAGCGGTTGAACAGAGCGCTTAACCGTGCGGCAAGGTTAATAAGGAACGCTAGAGGGCAAAGGATTTTTGAAAGAGCATTCGTAAATGGTTCGCTGCAGTATCTGGCGCGGGACGGCAAGGTTGCGTTAGGCGCGGTAGGCGACGAGGATATCTTTATTATATTGAACAAGGCCGGCCGCGAGATGAAAAAAAACTTATTTCGCCGGCGGGGTATCGATAGGGTGGATAGGGGAACGATGGCGGCAGACATTTTTAGAAAAGGGTTTGAGAAGGCGCTAAAGCGTATATTAAGCTATGATAAACAGCGCGCTTTTTTAGATAGCAGGCAGGCAAAGACGGGGGCAGTTTTTTTATCCGACAGCAGTTATAAAACGCAATTTTTAAAATCATTAAAAGAAAGATTGGCCGATAAGGATCTTTTTACTCGCACGGAAAGGTGGGCATTGGCGGGCAAGGAGCCGTTGGCGCGGGATTTAAAATTTCTTAAAAAATACACTGAACTTAAGCGGTTGGTTGAGGGTGACACTGTGGAGCTGCGCGTTCTGCAAAAACAACTTTCGCGTAATTCCGGCGATGCGGCGCAGATGGCTGAATTGAGAAAAAGAGTCAAAAAAATACTTGCCGCAGGAGAGCGAAGGCGGCTTGAACAAGACTTAAATGATAATATTGTAGCGATAAGGGGAAGAATCGAAAAGATTATGAATGGCCGGGTTGCCGCGTCGCCGATCATCGAAGGCGATTTCTTGTACCCGGTGCGGTTGAATGCCGTACTTAATCAGGCGGTAGCCCGCGTGGTGGATGGTGATGGGCAAAGGCTTATTGATAGGGTATTTGTTTCCGGTTCAAGCATGTATTTGGCGCAAGATGGCAGGGTGGCGTTGGCTGCGGTGGGCGATGTTGATATTTCTATTATTCTAAACGATGAGGGGTGGAGGAGATTTGCGGTGACAGGGGAAGAAATACGTCATGCGGAAATATTCAGGAGAAAGGTGCTGGAAAGTATTTTAGAGCACATGGAAAAAGATGATTTGCTATTGGATGAGATGGGAAAATTTGAGCCGCATATCTTTCGGTCTATGGAACGTTACAGGATGATAGTTTTCGAATCACTTGAGAAAAGAGTATTTGTTGAGCCTTTTATGGGATTGCTTATCAGCCAGGAGATATCGCAAGAGGGAGCTAAGAGGGCTAACGCAATTAATAAGAAAATTATAAAAAAGTATATTGAGCTCAAGCACTTAATCTTAGGCATTATTGATGGCGAAATACGGGATAGATTTTTAAATGCCGGCGATAGCGAGACGGCTGATTTAAGGGAAGAAATAGAAACAAGGTTTGCCGCCGGAGAATTAGAGCAATTTAAATACGCCTTAGAGCATAATGAAGCGGCAATAATGGGAAGAATCGAAAAGATGATTAATGGGGAAGGCATGGTTGCTTCTTCTCCTTTTTCTTCGCTTTACGAAGAAAAAACCGGGGTTCTTCCCGCGAAACCAGAAAAAACCGGAGGTATTGATTTCAATCCTTCCAATCTTAATATCGAAACCAAAAAAGTAAAGCCTCAGGCTGTTTTACCGGCTTCCCGTTCCCTGCCGCCTGTGTTTTCCCCTGTGGTTTTCGATCCCGCCGTTTTCGAGGGGTTTGATTTTGAGATTGTTGCCGTAAGCGATTTTGACCCTTCCGCCGCCGAATGGGCTTTGGCGAAATAAAAAAGGGAAAGTTTGCTCGCCACAAAAGAATAAATATTTAGGCTGGTCCGCCGTTGGCGGAAAAAACGTAGGTTTTCATTCGCCTAATCCGGCAATCCCGTTGCCGAAGATAGAGTATTTAAGATAACGGGATTGCCGGATTAGGGTTTACTTGCGCAAAATAAAAAGAATGATATAATAAAAAATATTAATGAGACTTCACCGTAATGAAACTCGCCCGGTACTCCGGACTTAGTTGAATTAGCAAGCTCAAGGGGCGCAGGGTGAGGTGGATTATTCTGCCGTATTCTGGAGAGATTTAGTCTTATGCAAATCTTCGCCGATACTATGGATATTAACAAAGCAAAGAAAGATTTACGGGGAAAATTACTGGCTAAGCTTCTGTCTTTAACCAAAGAAGAAATAAAAAGGAGGAGCGCGAATGTTTTATCGATATTATCGGAATTACAAATATATAAAGATGCAAAAGTTATCATGGCTTATTTCCCTTTAAGGGGCGAAGTTGATGTTTTAGGGTTGATAGGAAAGGCTATTGGGATTAAAAGATTTTGTTTTCCTGTGATGGACACAGCTAAAAAAGAGCTGCGTGCCTTTGAAGCCGGCGACCTTGACCGTGATTTTTTGCCCGGGCCGTTTGGCGTCCGGCAGCCGGATACAGAGAAAACAAAAGAACTGGATATTGGAAAAATAGATTTAATCATTGTCCCCGGTTTAGCTTTCGATCGGCAAAAGAACAGGCTGGGCCGGGGAGCGGGTTTTTACGACCGTTTTTTAGATAAAATCAAGCCTCCTGCCAAAAAAGTAGGAGTTGCGTTTGAATTCCAAATCCTGGAAAGCCTTCCTGTTATCCCGCCCTTTGATCAAAAAGTCGATTTTCTCGCAACGGAAACAAAAGTCTTATAATTTTTGCGGCTGAGTCCAGCCGAAAAAATTATTCTGTAAAAGTCAATGCTATTGATTAAACAGTTTTAAAATGTTGCTTTTTACAGAAAATGTTTAATAAAGGAAAGCTTGAAAACCGTAGGTTTTCAAATAACTAATCCGGACGAACCTTGTTTATTTCTAAATGCTGTTTGTCCGGATTAGATAGGAGGATTCATGAATTTCATATACGCATTAGGAGGATTGATCGCCGGTTGCATCGCCGGTTGGTTATTGGGAGAATTTTTTGAGAAGAATAGACTTAAGAAATCTAAGGAAGATGCCGCCAGGATTATCAATGAGGCAAAAGCCAAGAGTGACGAAGTTTTAAGAAAATCCGATCTTGACGGGAAAGAGCTGCTTTACAAACTGCGCATCGATTTCGAAAAACAAAATTCCGCGAAAAAAGAAGAACTTTTTCAATTGGAAAAACGGCTTACCCAGAGGGAAGAAAATTTAGAAAAGCGCCTTGATTTTATCGAGAACAAAGAGCAGGAATTAAGCCGGCGCGAAGAAAGCACGAAAAAGATATTATCGGAACTCGACCAAAAACACCAGGCGCTTAATAGTTTGATTGAAGAAGAAAAAGAGAAGCTGCGAAAGATATCTTCCCTTACTCCCCAGGAGGCGAGAGATATTTTACTAAAGCGGTATGAAGAAGAATTTCGTTCGGAAAAAGCAAAGATGATCAAAGAGATGGAAGAACAGATCAAGGAAGAATCCGAAAAAAAGGCCAGGGAGATTGTTTCTCTGGCGATTCAAAAATGCGCCGTAGAACATACGATGGAAACTACCGTAAGCGTAGTGCCTTTGCCTAATGAGGAAATCAAGGGTAGAATCATCGGCCGGGAAGGCCGCAATATCCGGTCGTTTGAAATGGCTACGGGCGTGGATTTAGTCATTGACGATACGCCGGAAGCGGTGAGCCTTTCCGGTTTTGACCCGATTCGCCGGGAAATCGCCCGGCTTTCCCTGGAGAAACTTGTAGCGGATGGAAGGATCCATCCGGCCCGAATCGAAGAAGTCGTGGAAAAAACAAAACAGGATTTCGAGAAGCAATTGATGGAAGACGGCAAAAGTGTTGTTTTTGAAGCCGGCTGCCACAACCTCCATCCGGAACTCATAAAACTTCTGGGTAAATTAAAATACCGCACCAGTTTCGGCCAGAACGCGCTGCAGCATTCCCGCGAAGTCGCGTTGATCATGGGAACCCTGGCGACAGAACTTGGCCTTGACCCGCGGCTGGCGAAAAGAGCCGGCCTTTTGCATGATATCGGAAAAGCCGTTGACCATCAGGTAGAGGGAACCCACGCTCAATTAGGCGCCGACCTATTGAAGAAGTACGGCGAGAATGAAATCGTGATCAACGCGGCAGAGGCGCATCACGAAGAAGCGGAATTCAAATCGTTCTATTCTCTGCTGGCGTTGGTCGCCGACGCGATCTCCGCGTCCCGGCCCGGCGCCCGGCGCGAAACCCTGGAAACCTATATCAAAAGGCTCAAAGAATTGGAAGCCATCGCGAATTCTTTCGAAGGGGTAGACAAAAGCTACGCGATTCAGGCTGGCCGGGAAGTGCGCGTGATCGTGCAGTCCAGCAAGGTCAAAGACGAGGAAATACCTTTGGTCGCCCACGAAATAAAAAAGAAAATCGAACAAGAGATGGATTATCCGGGTAATATAAAAATTACCGTAATACGAGAAACGAGGGCCGTGGATTACGCTAAATAAAGCGATGATCGCTGATGAGAAAATGCTGATGATCGCGGATTCGAAGAAAAAATATAGAAAATAGATGAGCGGGTGGAATATTTTGGTTACTACCTATTTTTAATCAGTGATCATCTGTTTCTTTTAATCTGCGATTATCTGTGTCAAATAATATGAAAATCTTATTTCTCGGAGATATCGTCGGCCGGCCGGCGCGGGATTATTTAAAGGACCTTCTGCCGGATTTACGCAAGAGCTTAAGTCTTGACGCGATCATTGCCAACGCCGAAAATGTTGCCGGCGGCTCGGGGATTACCCCGGATACCGCCCGGGAATTATTCAACTGCGGGATCGATGTCATTACTTCCGGCGACCACATTTTTAAAAAAAGCGAGGTAAAGGAAGTTTTAGAAAAAATGGACGTTCTCCGGCCGCTTAATTACGGCCCGTTAGCCGCAGGTAAGGGGTGGCTGGTCAAAGAAATATCCGCCGGGGGGAAAATTGCCGTGATTAACCTTCAGGGCAGAGTTTTCATGCAGCCCATCGACTGTCCGTTTAAGGCGGTGCGGGATATTCTGGAAGATGTGAGGCTGGAGACAAAAATAATTGTCGTGGATGTGCATGCTGAAGCCACCAGCGAAAAGCTTGCTCTGGGGTTTTTTTTAAGCGGAAAGGTAAGCGCGGTTTTCGGCACGCATACCCATATTCCTACCGCTGACGAAAGGATTATCGACGATTTCACCGCTTATATTACCGATGCCGGCATGACGGGCAGTTTCGATTCGATTTTAGGCAGGGAGAAACACAAAATTATCGAAAAGTATATTACTAATATGCCGGTACATTTTGATTTAGCCGGCCGCGATGTACGGGCGCAAGGCGTAATCGTGGAGATCGAAGAAACCACCGGCAGGGCACTTTCGATAAAGCGGGTAGAATACCGGCAGGATGATAAATGATATGGAATGGAAAGGCCGGGACAAAAGGCAATTTATAAGGGCGTCTTTTCCTTGTAAGGTTACGATTTATACGCCCCAGCGCCGCGTGCTCAATATTTATACGCAAGATTTAAGTGAAGGGGGTATGCGGATTATTTGCGAGGAAAAATTGGAAATATCTTCGTTGGTAGGCTTGCGGGTTTATCTGGATAAAGAAACAGCCGTTGATTGCCAGGGACGGATCGTCTGGGTTCTGGAAAAACCGGATTCTTTGATTGAAACCTCATTTTTGTACGATACCGGTGTTGAATTCTATGATATGACTGAGGAAGATAAGCGAGTCATCGGCGATAGAATAAAACTACTTGCTGACAATATAAAGGCGTCTCGCATAAAAGGGGAAGACTAAGGTTTTTAGGTTAAAATATACTAAAAATAAAAGATACCACGGCCGGTGGAGCTTCATCGAACTCGGTTATTCCCTGCGGTCTTGCCGCAGGGTACCCTTATAAAAGGGAAAGTTTGAAAACCGCATGTTTTCAAATCAGATAAAGAAAATTCCGGTGCCGCGAAGCGGCATACAGCCGGCGAAATACCCGCTGGGCTTGCCTCAGGGATAGCCGGCTGTAAGGAATTTTGTTTATTAAGACCCTTCGGCTTAATAGCCTCAGGGTCAATCCCGCAGCAGGCGGGATCAATTCGATAGATTTTCTTGAGTTCGCAGGCAGGCGGCTCACTAGAAAATATATCTCATTGAGGAGGTGGAATATGAGTTGGCAGGGCGATGAACGCAGAAGGTCACCGCGGGCCCCTTTTCCTTGTAAGATTGTGGTGGGTTCGCCGATAAGGCTGCTGGTGTCACATGTCGAGAATATAAGCGAAGGCGGGATAAGGGTATTGCTTGAAGAGAAACTCAGTAATTTTGTAAATGTGGGCCTTGAGCTTTTTGTGGAAAAAGAAAAACCCATAAAATGTAAAGGTAAAGTGATGTGGGTGCAGGAAAGAATAAATCCCATACAGCAAACACCGGTTATCTTTGACACGGGTATCCAATTCATTAACCTTAGCGTTGAGGACAAGCAGTATCTTAAAAAACTCATCGATACGGTTATGGAAGATAAGGAATGATTTGATGATTCTGGAAAAAGTTGATTATCCGCAGGATTTAAAAAAATTAACTATTAAAGAGTTAATTATCTTAGCCGAAGAGATAAGGAAATTAATGGTCGAGGTTGTCGCGAAAAAAGGCGGCCATCTGGCCAGTTCTCTGGGCGCTACGGAATTATGCATTGCCGCGCACTATTGCCTGAATGCGCCCGGCGATGATATTATCTTTGATGTAGGGCATCAGGCCTATGCCCATAAAATACTGACCGGGAGAAAAAACTCCTTTTTTAAATTAAGAGAGTACGGGGGCATAAGCGGTTTTCCTAATTGCGAAGAATCAGTTTATGACTTATTTACCACGGGGCACGCTTCGACGGCGGTTTCCTGGGCTCAAGGCGTTGCCGAGGCAAAGAAGATAAAAAACGATAATTCTAAAACCGTTGCCATAATCGGAGACGGCAGTTTAACCGGCGGCATGACCTTTGAAGCTTTAAATAATTGCGGCCATTCCCAGAGCGATGTTTTGATAATTCTTAATCATAATGAAATGAGCATTTCCCAGTCGGTAGGAGCGTTAAGCAACTATCTCAATAAAATTATTTCCGCTCCGGTTTATAACCGTTTCCGGACGTCATTAGAAAATTTTATTAAATCCCGCTTGCCTAAGGGCAAGGTTATTTTGAAACTTGCCGATAAATTTGAAAAAGAACTGAAAGGATTTTTTGTCCCCGGGATGCTTTTTGAGGAATTGGGTTTTCGTTATTTCGGCCCGCTTGACGGGCACAACCTGGAGATTTTAGTGCCGACGTTAAAGAACGTCCTTTCGTTGCAGGGGCCGCGGATACTTCATGTAATCACCAAAAAGGGCAAGGGGTATAAGTTTTCTGAAAGCAATTGCGAAATTTTTCACGGGACATCGCCTTTTAATATTGGCGACGGTACTCCGGTCAAGAAAGCCGGCGAAAGTTTCAGCGATGTTTTCGCGAAAAAAATTGTTTCGCTTGCCGAATCAGACGAAAAGATTGTGGCGGTTACCGCGGCGATGCCTCAGGGTACGGGGTTGGATATTTTTAAAAATAAATTTCCCGCGAGGTTTTTTGACGTAGGCATCGCCGAGCCTCATGCTGTTTCTTTTGCCGCCGGCCTCGCCAAGAAAGGCTTAAAGCCGGTCGTCGCTATATATTCTTCGTTTTTACAGCGGTCGTTTGACCAGATCATCCATGACGTGGCTTTGCAAAAATGCGCCGTTATTTTTGCTGTTGACCGGGCGGGGATTGTCGGGGAAGACGGGCCGACCCATCACGGTGTTTTCGATGTAGGTTATTTAAGGCTTATCCCCGGTATGGTTTGCCTGGCGCCTAAGGATAAAGAGGAATTGGAGGACATGCTTGAATTCGCCGTAGGGCTGAACGCTCCGGTCAGCATAAGATATCCGCGGGGCGAGGCCTATTCCCTGGGTTCAAGGAAAAAAATTGAGCCGGCAAAATCGGAAATTATAAAAGAAGGCAAAGATGCCTGCCTTATCTGCCTGGGGTCGATGGTAAAGCCGGGCTGGGAATGCGCCGGCTTGCTTAAAGGTTGCGGCATTGACGTAAAGCTGGTCAATGCCCGGTTTATTAAACCCCTGGATGAGGAATTATTAAAAGATGCCGCCGAAAATTTTAAGTTTATTTTTACCATTGAAGAAGCCAATATCGCCTGTGGTTTTGGCGCCGCGGTTCTGGAATTTTTTTCCCGGGAAAATTTGACGGGGAAAACAAACCTTACAACAATCGGCCTGCCGGATGCCTTCGCGCCTTGCGCGAAACGCGACGAAGTGTTTTTAATGTACGGCCTGGACGCGGCATCTTTAGCGACAAGAATAAAAGAAACGCTAAATTCTAAAATAAAAATTAAAAAATTTTCACATGTAGACCATGTAGAAAATGTAGAGATAAAATGAAAATGTTTATCTTATAATTCCTACACGCCCTATACGCTCTACATGTGAAATTTGTCTTAAAAAATGCGTCGGCGCATTTTTTAGGCTAAAGGGACAGGTTTCATGGCGGAAACGATAATACAAAAGGATAAGTGTAAGGGCTGCCGGCTCTGTATATTTTTTTGTCCGTCAAAAACATTAGAACTTTCTCCTGTATTGAATAAGAAGGGCGTAAAATATCCGAAGCGTAAAGACGGCACGGTATGTACGGGTTGCGGATTTTGTTATCTTGTATGCCCGGACGCGTGCATTGAAATATTGGATACGCATAGAGTAAAGGGCAAAGAGCATAGCGAAAAATACTAATTGTTTCTTGCGGCTATGCTTTTTGCCCTATATGCTTTGCAATATTATGGTTAATAAAAGTAAAGTTCTAATCAGCGGTAACGATGCCATGGCGCAGGCGGCATTAGATGCGGGGTGCCGTTTCTACGCGGGATATCCCATTACCCCCCAGAATGAATTAATCGGCTACATGGCGAAAAATATGCGTCGGCATAAAGGTGTCTTTGTCCAGGCGGAGAGCGAAATCGCTGCGATCAACATGGTTTTCGGCGCTTCCGCCGCGGGTTTTCGGGCAATGACCAGTTCTTCCAGTCCGGGGGTATCATTAAAACAGGAAGGCATTTCCTATTTAGCCGGCGCCGAGCTTCCCGCGGTGGTCATCAATGTCGCCCGGGGCGGCCCGGGGTTGGGAAATATCGCGTCAGCCCAATCCGATTACTTCCAGTCAACGCGCGGCGGCGGGCATGGAGATTATTTTACTCCCGTGCTTGCTCCGGCGAGCGTGGCTGAGGCGGCGCAGCTGGTAACGCTTGGTTTTGATATAGCCGATTACTATCGAACCCCCGTTTTAATATTAGCCGACGCCATTATCGGCCAGATGATGGAGCCGGCTTATCTTTTTTGTAAAAGCGTTTTTAAAAAGAAATTACCCAAAAAAACCTGGGCGTTGACCGGGGCGAAAAAGAGAAAATCCAATATTATAAAATCTTTTTTCCTTAAGGAAGGGGATCTGGAAATTCATAATGAGAAATTACGAACAAAATGGGAAACCATTAAAAAGAATGAACAAAGGTTTTCTACTTATAAAACAAAAGGCGCCGATTATCTGATTGTCGCCTATGGTTCACAGGCGAGAATTTGTTCTGAAGCGGTCGATGCGTTAAGAGCGCATAATATAAACATCGGATTGTTTCGGCCGGTGAGCCTTTATCCCTACCCGGAAAGAGGGTTAAAGAAAATTGCCGAAAGCGTAAGGATGATTTTTGTTGTCGAGCAATCATTAGGGCAGATGGTCGAAGACGTGCGGCTTTCCCTTCCTTATAAAAATATATATTTTTTTGGTAAAACCGGCGGCGGTATTCCCCAAGTAGAAGAGATCGTCAGGTTTATTACTAAGACTTGCCCTTGACAGTTTTTGTCAAAGGCTTAGCCGCAGTTATACTATCTGCGGTTCACCGCAGGCAGTATTAAAAGAACCATAGGGTAAACAATGAATAACTTAGCTAAACAGGAAAGAAGATTATTCCCGCGGGCTCAATATTCCTGCCGGTTGCTTATCTCCAATTCGGGAGAAGTAATTGAAGGCAATACCGAAAACCTCGGCGCCGGGGGCATCTGTGTTGCCTTAAAAAAAGAATTGACGCGCAACGCGTCGATCAGTATGGAAATCTTTATTGAGCCGAACCGAGCCTTAAAGTGCGAGGGTTACGTAGCCTGGGTTTTAAAAAGATTAGACGCCGTCGATAATAAAACAGTATTTTTTGATACGGGAGTTAAGTTCTTCAGTCTTAGAGAAAATGACCGGGCATACCTTTCTAAATTAGTTGAGCGTATTAACGCCGCTAAGGCGGGATAAAATATAATAACGGTTAAAGACCCGGCAACAATAATCGGCTAAGGTTAGGGCAAGGAAGCCGGTATGATAAAGACCGGGTTACGGCTAAGGCTACGAGGCCGGTTTGGGCTATAGCCAAGGTAAGGGCTGAGGCTTTAGTGATGATTGGAATATAATTTTAAATTTGGCATTGATCAATTATCATTTTAAAATGGAAGAAGAGAAAAATAATAATTTTTTCAATGATAATTGCTAAATGATAAATGTTCAATTTAAAATGAAATATTATGCCCAATAAATTCTTGATTCCCCGAGCGTTAAAAAATATCGAGACTCATTATTGTCCCGGCTGCGGCCATGGGATTTTATCCCGTATCGTCACGGACGTTATCGATGAATTGAGCATAAGAGAAAAAGTTATCGGGGTAGCGCCGGTGGGCTGCGCGGTAGTGGCTTATGATTATTGGGATTTCGATGTATCGGAAGCGGCGCATGGCCGGGCCCTGGCGGTTGCCACCGGCATTAAACGATGCCGGCCGGATAATATTGTGTTTACTTATCAGGGGGATGGCGATATCGCTTCGATCGGCATCGCGGAAACGATTCACGCGGCTAATCGCGGCGAACATTTGACCTGTATTTTTGTTAATAACGCCTGTTACGGTATGACCGGCGGTCAAATGGCGCCGACTACCCTAGAGCGTCAAGTTACGGCTACTACGCCTCTGGGCAGGAATCCCCAATCCGGCGAAGGTTGGCCTTTAAAGTTAAGCGAGCTGTTGGCCGGTTTAAAAGGCGTTTGTTTCGCCGGGCGTGCGTCTATAGCGAGCCCGGCGCAAATTTTAAAGACAACGCAATACATAAAGAAAGCTTTTCTTAACCAGATAGAGAACAAGGGCTTTTCTATCGTCGAAGTATTAAGCCCCTGCCCTACGATATGGCAGAAAGAGCCATGGGAATCGATGGCCTGGATTGATAAAGAGATGGTGAAGGAGTTTCCGTTGGGTATTATAAAGAACGCAGATGATCACAGATGAGAAGATACAGATGATCGCAGATGGGATAATAAAGTTACGAATGGCAAATTCCAAATCACAAATCATATCCAAATATTAATTATTACATGATCGAAGCATATATCGTTTTTATCATTAGGTTCCGATGATCGGAAGTTATTTAAAGTTTGATGGTGATGTTTGAAATTCTCAATTATCTGTGATCATCAGCATTTTCTAATCAGTGATCATCTGTGTTAAGGGTATTGTAATGAACATCGAAATTTTTATATCCGGTTCCGGCGGCCAGGGAATAATGAGTTTGGGGAAAATTTTAGCCAAAACGGCGATGCGGGAAAATTTGCATACAACCTGGTACCCTTCTTACGGAGCGGAGGTAAGAGGGGGCAGCGCCTATTGTTTCGTAAAAATTTCCGGCAACCCTATCGGTTCTCCGTTAGCGGCTAAGCCGGACATCGCCGTTATTTTTAACAAACCTTCTTTAGGCAAATTTATGAAGAGTTTCCCGGCGCAAAAAAAATGCATGGTAATAATCAACGCCGATTTGGTAGAAAAAAAAGATGCGGTTAAAATAAAACATAAACTAATAATACCTTTCAATAAAATAGCCCTGGAATGCGGGGCGGCCAGAGCGGTTAACGTCGTTGCTTTGGGGGTATTGGTTTCCTTATACCCGGGTATTTTTAAAAAAGAAACCGTACTGAAAGTTTTGGCCGAATCCCTGCCGCAGGGCAATTCAGCGGAAAATTTAAAGGCGTTCGAGAGAGGGCTAGCCGCGGCAAAACCGGCGATGGATAATTCGGCTAAAAACAAAACCCAAAACTTACCACCAAGGCACTAAGGCACAAAGAATAAATAAAAACTCATTTTAAATTGATCATTGGCCATTTAACATTTAAAATTTTCCAAGAATGACCAATGACCAATGTTCAATGGTAATTTTAAAATACCTTAATTGTTTTTCTTGGTGTCGTGGTAAATCTTTTGGTTCTATTTTTTAAAAAGGAGAATTAAATGTTAAGAGTCAGATTCGCCCCCTCGCCGACGGGGTATCTACATATCGGCGGGGCGCGGACTTGTTTATTCAACTGGCTATACGCCCGTAAAATGGGCGGTAAATTCATTCTGCGCATCGAAGATACCGACCTGGCGCGTTCCAAAAAAGAATACCTCGACGAGATTTTAAACAGCGTAAAATGGCTGGGGATGGATTGGGACGAACTTTATTACCAGTCCCAGCGTTTCGATATTTACAAAGAATACGCGCAGAAACTCATTGATTCCGGTAAGGCCTGTCAAAAAGACGGCGCGGTATTTTTTAAATATGATTTTACCAGCGTTAAGTTTAATGATTTAATAAGAGGCGAGGTAATTTTTAACGAACTGCCCAAGGAAGAAGAGGTGATTGTAAAAAGCGACGGTTCGCCTACCTATAATTTCTGTTGCGTTATCGACGATGCGCTTCTAGAGATTAATTGTGTAATTCGCGGCGAAGATCATATTTCCAATACGCCGAAACAGCTTTTGATGTACCAGGCGCTGGGTTTATCGATTCCCGATTTCGCCCACGTGCCGTTGATTCTTTCTCCCGATGGCGGCCGCCTGTCCAAGCGCCACGGCGCTACCGCGATCAGCGAATACCGCGCTCTTGGGTACCTGCCGGAGGCCCTGGCGAATTACCTTATGCTGTTAAGCTGGTCGCCCGGGGATAACCGGGAAATAATTTCTTTAAACGAAGCCAGGGGAATATTTGATATAAAAAACGTTAATAAAACCGGCGCGGCATTCAACCTGGATAAGCTCAAATGGATAAACGCCGGGTATATAAAAACCAAAAGCCCCAAGGACTTGGAAGACCTGGCTTATGAGTACCTCACCGGTAAAAACTTTTTGCCGGCGGGAACATCAAAAGAATATGTGGGCAAAGTCGCTTTTCTTCTGAGGGAAAGGGTGGCTACTTTAGGTGATATCCTCGATTCCGGCCGTTTCTGCTTTTATGATGATTACGCCTACGCCGAAGATACCGCACCGATTTTAGCGAAAAACATGGCGAAAGAAATAAACGCGTTAGGGGAAAAATTAACGGCAATGAGCGATTTCGGCGTTGCCGCGATCGAAAAGGAATTCCGCGCCGTTTGCGAGGCGGCCGGGATAAAAGCGAAAGAATTAGTGCACCCGGTGCGGGTTGCTCTATGCGGCCGGCGCAACGGCCCGGGGTTATTTGAGACCATGGAAGTATTAGGCAAAGACGCGGTGATAAAACGGCTGGAACGGTTGACGCAATATTGGGGCAGCGTCACTAAATAAACCGCTGACGCTTCCCGGATTTTTTAGATATAATCTTGTGGTTAATTTTTTGGCAGAATCGTAAAACATACCAGGGAGGTGTTGCATGAAAAAATTGATAGCAGGGTTAGTCGCGTTGGGTTTGCTGATCACGTTTGTGGGTTGTGGGACATTTAATGGAATCGGCTCGGCTTGTTACAGTCTCGGCAAGGGCGTAGCGACAGATTTCAAATCAATGTGGAATGCGACGCAAAAAGCCGACGCCTGGATTAAAAACAAAGCCTGGTAAATTCGGCCTTACGCTAAAAAAATCTTGGCCGAATTTATTTTTTATAAACTCAACAAATACGAATTTTGTTCAGCGGATGAATTCATTTCTTCCCGCTATTCAATAATTTTTGTACACAAAAATTATTGCCCGGTAGTGTAATTGGTAACACGACAGACTCTGGATCTGTTGTCCATGGTTCGACTCCATGCCGGGCAGTTTCTGAAAAAATCGCCCCCTTTTCTTGGGGGCGTTTTTTTCGGAAAGTTGTCCTATGGAGATGGACGGATTATTTTTGCCATGTGGTACTTATATATTTGCAAAA